>Ga0315282_10001768_pt1 | contig 40353 bp, 34 predicted proteins | sample YL17G07_20_MG_FD_203693 | JGI IMG/M metagenome (GOLD analysis project Ga0315282, IMG submission 203693) | Sediment microbial communities from Yellowstone Lake, YNP, Wyoming, USA - YL17G07_20 | ecosystem: Environmental > Aquatic > Freshwater > Lake > Sediment | place: USA: Wyoming | collected...
TCGTTTAGGTTCTCCTTCCTGGGCGAGCAGGGCCTCTTTGAACTGCTCTCTTTCGAAAGGGGACATCTGCCGGTACTGCCGCACGACTGGCATGATCTGCTCGGGGTCGCCCCCGCTCCGCAGTATGAGCAGCCGGATCTCGCCCTCGCTGGCGAGGGTGGTGGCATCGTCCAGCAGCCAGATCAGGGATCTCGCGCTCTCGTCGGACACTGGATCGTCCCTTGTGGGGTTCGCTTCTCCACGCCCCCAAACAAGCTAACCGCTGCCGGGGGGGTATTTCTCTCGGGCCGCGGCCTTCCCCTGCAGCCGCGCGGCAGCTTCCACAAGAGCGCGGCCTCACATCCCACCCTCCGTTCCCATGTCGCCCTTTCAGGGCTCGGTCTTCTTTGCTCGCCCGCCCAGGGCTGTGCCCTGGGCTTCTATCTCCCGCCCCTTCGGGGCTCGGGGAGCACTGACCGTCGGCTTCGCGAGACCGGGAAATCGGGGACAGTCATTGGCTGTCCCTCCTGATACCATGAACCATGTCGCGGCGTTCTTCGCTCCCAATTCGGTTCCGCTGGCCGTCGACACGTTCTCCTGCGTCCTGCCGCTGAGGCGGAACGTGAGGGGCCGCGGTGCTTTCGGGATACCGTTCCCCGTGACGCTGATTGCGTACGCCTGTCTGGGTGGGGAGGGTCCCGTGGGCGCGCAGGGCGATGATGCTTGCGGCAGCTCTCGCGGCGCAAGCCCTGCTGCTCTTCGTCATCCCCGGACTGCACCAGTGGCTGCGGCGGAGGTGAGTCATACGGGAGGACAGGAGTAGTCGCTCCCTCACTTCCCCCTGCGGGGCCACGTCGAGAGCTCCAGCCAGATGACCAGGCCGGCTATGATCGCGAGAACGACAAAGTAGAACAGCTTGAGGCGCCAGCCCCGCGTGCTCTTGGCGTGCTCGCGAGCAGCGGAGTACCCGTCAACTCCGAATACCAAGCCAATCAGGGCTGAGGCACCGACGAAGAGTCGGTCCAGAGCACCCTCCAGTCCGCTGGGCTCTTGCCCCTCGGCGAGCAGAGCCTTCCTGAGCTTTGCCCTCTTGGAAGGCGACATCTGCAGGTACTGGCGGACGGCTGGCATGATGGGCTCCGGGTCGCCTCCGGTCAGTCTTATCCACCGCCGAAACTTGTCTTCACCCATGGCTGCGGCGCGCTCGAGCAGCCAGACCACGGACCTCGCGTTCGCGCCATCGTCATCAGACACATGATCCTCCCCTGTCTCCTCCGCCCCTGGGAGCCCCGAGCGATGTAACCGCCGCCGGGGCGTGTTTCTCTCGGCCTGCGGCCTTCCCCTACCGCCAGGCGCGGCAGCTTCCACAGTAGCGCGCCCTGGCGCCCCCTGCTATAATCGTCCCACCCTCCAAGATGGTATGCTTTGCCGGCAGACTCGTGCCGGGATTCCGGCAAGGTGACCCATGCGCCTCCTGACGACAAAAGGCAAGACGCCCAAGCAGGTCGCAGACAAGCTCTTCGCCCCGGCCGAGGCTTTCTGTGCGGCGCAGGTGCGATAGGGGGACAGTCCCCTCCCATGAGACAGCTATCGAGCCGAGACGAGAAGACGCTCAGGTTTGCGCGGGCCGAGGTGCGACGCGTGCTCCGCGCGCTCTCCCTGGCTGATCTTACGAAGCACGTGCACTTCGATCTCGTCAGCACGCCAGGCCGGGGTCCGCGGCGGGCCCTGAAGGGTGACGGCTTCGCCATCCTGCCCGAGGCAGGTGAGTTTCGCATCGCCTCGCGCCACCCACGGGGCCTGGTATACGGCGCGTACGCGCTGCTCGAGACACTGGGGTGTCGCTGGCACTTCCCGGGGCCCGGCGGCGAGTGCCTCCCGGCGCGCCCTGCGGCGCTGCCCACAGATATGATCCTCGAGAACCCGGAAACGCCGTACCGGTCCATGGTGGCCTTCTGGGATCGCACCGGGCCGGGTCGCCCGGCTCGCATCAAAGAGAATCTGGACTTCGCCGTGCGGGCGCGCTACAACCGCTTCTACCTGCATTGGCCTACCGGCCTCTCCGCGGCGGCCAGGCTGGCGCGAGAGCAGGGGCACGGCCTCGACATCGGCATCAAGCTTCACACCGCTCGCGAGTTGCTGCCGGCCGCGCTCTTCCCGGCGCATCCGGAGTGGTTTCGCATGCAGGAGGGCAGACGGACGCCGAAGTACAACCTTTGCGTCTCAAGCCGGCCAGGCCTGGCCGAGGTCAGCCGGAACGCCCGAGTCCTGGCGGAGAGCGTACCTGTTGACATCACGGACCTCGCCTACTGGCAAGACGACGTGCCGAACGCGTGGTGCCAGTGCCCTTCCTGCGCCGGACTCAGCCCCTCCGAGCAGAACCTCCGGCTGATGAGAGCGATCCTGAAGGGGGCGCGCGAGGCGCATCCCGGCGCCCGACTCTCCTTCCTCGCCTACTATGCGACGGTGGCGCCACCGGAGTCTCCGATCCCGAGCGGCCTCTTTCTGGAGCACGCGCCCCACGCGGCCTGCTATCGTCACCACATTGACGATCCCACGTGTCCGAAGAACGCCGCGCTCACGAGGCAGTTGCGGCGGAACCTGACGCGCTTCAGCCCGGCCACCGCGCGGGTCTTCGAGTACTGGCTGGACGCGGCGCTCTTCTCGTTCTACCGCCGTCCCGTGAGGCGCCTCCCGCTGATGCCGGCGCGCATGTCGCACGACGTGGACTTCTATCGCGGGGTCGGCCTGTCGGAGATCGAGAACGTGCAGTGGATGCTTCCCCGGGAGGCCGTGGGCTCGCCGGAGGCATCTCACCCCGGCTACGCGCTGTTGCCCCGCCTGCTGTGGAACCCGCGGCTCGACATGGCGGGCTTCCTGGCGGACTTCGCGCGCAGCTTCTATGGGACCGACCGCGCGACCGCGGTGCTGGATCTCGTCGCCGGGGCCGACGCCGCCAACCCCCGCTATGTGTGCGAGGCCACCGACCGGAGCGGCGGAGCGAGGGCCGCCGCGGGGCTGCTCCGACAGGCCGTTGCGCGGTGCCGCCAACTGGAGAAGGACGCCGAGGGGCGCCACCGGGAGCGACTGGCGGGGCTCGGCGTGGCGCTGCAGTATGACCTGGCGCGAGCAGAGGCGGGGGAGGCGTAGGGGCCACTGGTCGGGCCTAGGGCCGCAGGCATCCCTGCCTCCGACCCCGTAGTGTCCAGAAATCCATCGGAGCCGGCAGCACCTACACCACCCTGCGCAGTGGCGCGCCCTCAGCCCTCCTGCTATAATCATCGCACTTCCCAAGATGGTATGCTTTCCCGGCAGACTCGTGCCGGGATTCCGGCAAGGTGATCCATGCGCCTCCTGACGACGAAAGGCAAGACCCCCAAGCAGGTTGCGGACGAACTCTTCGCTCCGGCGACGGCGTTCGCGGCGCAGCAGGAGGCGGAGGTTCGCGCGATCATTGACGCGGTGAAGGCGCGGGGCGATGCGGCCGTGATCGAGTACACCCGCCGCTTCGATTGCCCCACGATGACCGCGGCCCGCCTGCCGGTGACGGCGAAGGAGTTCGCGGCGGCGCGAGCGGAGGTGGGGGAGGAGTTCCTACAGGCCGTGGCGACCGCGGCCGAGCACGTGCGCGCGTTTCACGAGAAGCAGGTCCCGCGGGACTGGATTGACCTCACCCAGCCGGGCGTGGTGTTGGGGCAGAAGTTCACTCCCATCGCCCGCGTCGGCATCCACATCCCCGGGTTCACGGCCTCCTATCCCTCGACCGTGGTGATGACCGTGGCCCCCGCGAAGGCGGCCGGGGTGGAGGAGATCTCCCTCGTCACCCCCGCGCGCCGGGACGGCACCGTCCACCCGGCGACGCTGGCGGCGATCTCGGTGCTGGGGGTGACGCGCGTCTTCAAGGTCGGCGGCGCCCAGGCGATTGCGGCCCTGGCCTATGGCACTCGCACCATTCCCAAGGTGGACAAGATCGTGGGCCCGGGCAGCGTCTACCCGACGCTGGCGAAGAAGATGGTGTTCGGCGACGTGGGGATCGAGGGGCTGTACGGCCCTTCCGAGGTGGTGATCCTCGCGGACGAGAGCGCGGACCCGCGCCTGCTGGCAGCGGACCTGCTGGCGCAGGCGGAGCACATGGAAGACTCGCCGGTGATCCTGGTGACCCCCGCACGGGCCGTGGCGGTGGCGACGCAGAAGGAGCTGGAGGCGCAACTCCGGCGCCTCCCGCGGAAGAGCCTGGCCGCGGAGGCGATCACCCGGTACGGCGGGATCGCGGTGACGAAGTCGCTCGACGAAGCCGTCGCGGTGGTGAATGAGCTGGCGGCCGAGCACGTGCAGATCTGCACCGCGGAGCCATTTGCGCTGCTTTCGCAGATCAAGAACGCGGGGGCGATCTTCGTCGGGCAGTCCTCGCCGGTGCCGCTGGGCGATTACGTGATCGGCCCCTCCCATTCGCTCCCCACCGGGCGCACCGCGCGCTTCCTCTCCGGGCTGGGGACGATGGACTTTCTCAAGCGCACCAGCATCATCTACACGTCGGCCGCGGCCGTGGCCGAGCACGCGGAGGTGGTGCGGACGTTGGGCGCGCTGGAGGGGCTGGAGGGGCACGTGCGGGCAGTGGAGGCAAGGCTAGGGTCTGGGGTTCAGGGAGCAGGGAGCAGGAAACAGGGAGCAGGGGAGGAGGGAGGAGGGAGGAGGAGGTGAGATGAGGAGAGCAGAGGTATTGCGCAAGACCAGCGAGACATCGGTCTCGCTTTCCGTCGATCTTGAGGGCAAGGGCACGACGCGGATCAAGACCGGCGTGGGGTTCTTCGATCACATGCTGGACCTCCTTGCGCGCCATGCCGGAGTGACTCTCGTCATCAAGGCCAAGGGCGACCTCGATGTCGACGACCACCACCTAGTCGAGGACGTAGGGATTGGCATAGGTAAAGCCCTGGTCGAGGCCCTTGGCACCAAGGCTGGCATTGCCAGGTACGGCTGGGCCGTCGTGCCGATGGACGAATCCTTGGTGCTCTGCTCCATTGATCTTGGTGGGCGGTCGCATCTGGAGTACGGGCTCGAGCCAGGGACAAAGAGGATCAAGGGTTTTGAGACGGAGTTGATCGAGGAGTTCTTCGCCGCGGTAGCGCGGGAGGGCAAGATGAACATCCACTTGCATCGCCTGCATGGCCGCAACTCCCACCACATCCTCGAGGCCGGTTTCAAGTCGTTTGCACGCGCTCTGCGTCAAGCCGTCCAGATCGCAGAGCCAGAGGAACGGGGCGTTCCCTCCACCAAGGGGGTCCTGTGATGAAGACACACTCCACAACGATTCTTGCCGTCCGGCGCAACGGGCAGACGGCCGTGGGCGGTGATGGGCAGGTGACGATCGAGAACACGGTGATGAAGCAAGGCGCGAAGAAGGTGCGCCGGCTCTACCAGAACCGCGTGGTGGCCGGGTTCGCGGGCGCCGCGGGGGACGCCCTGGCCATGTTCGAGCGCTTCGAGGGGAAGCTGGAGGAGTCGGCCGGCAATCTTCCCCGCGCCGCCTACCAACTGGTAAAGGAGTGGCGCACGGACCGGGCGCTGCGCCAGTTGCAGGCCTTGCTGGTAGTGGCCGACACCACCCACCTGCTGCTCATTTCCGGCAACGGGGACTTAGTGGAGCCGGACGACGACGTGATCGCGGTCGGCTCCGGGGGCCCGTTCGCCCTGGCCGCGGCCCGGGCGCTGCTAACCCATACCCAGCTCGGCGCGGAGGAGATCGTGCGGGAGGCCCTCTCCATCGCCGCCGACATCTGCATCTACACCAACCGGAACCTGACCGTCGAGGTGGTGTAGCCCCGAGAACGGGCTTTCGGGGCGGCCCCTGCCCCGGCGGGGGGGGGCAGTTCCATATCAGAACGCGCCCCGTCCTATGGAACAACCGCCTTGGCTGACGAAGACACGGCGGTCCGCTGTGAGGGCGCTCCCCGACCGATCACCCTATGCCCTCCCGCGCGTCACCGCCCTGAAGCCTTGGGAGGAAGCGCCATGACTGGTGGTATGTCCGGGGGACTGACCGCAGGGCCGTACGGCTCGGTTGCGGTCATCGCGTTCGTCAACGAGAAGGGCGGAGTGGCGAAGACCACCTCCTGCATTAACCTGGCGGCGGCCCTGGGAGCGATGAACAAGCGCCTCCTGGTCATAGACCTGGATCCGCAATCGAACGCCACCTCTTCCTTCAACATCTCCTCGGAAGTCGCCATCGCGCACGAGACCCACTGCCTGCTGTCGCTCTCCCGCTTCCCGCTGGAGCGGGCGATCGTGCCGACCCGCGTGAAGGGTGTGGACCTGGTGCCGGGGAGCGCGCGTCTGGCCGACTGCAACAAGGCCTTGGTGATGGAGGTGGGGCGGGAGGCACGGCTGCGCAACAAGCTGAAGGAGTTCTACTCCAGCGTGCTCACCGACAAGTACGACATCGTGCTGATAGACTGTCCGCCGTCGCTGGACCTGCTGACCATCAACGCGCTCACCGCCGCCACGCACATGATCATCCCGGTCACGCCGAAGTTCTACGCGCTGAAGGGGATGGCGCTGCTGGGCGACGTGGTGGCCACGCTCCACGAGCAACTGGGGGTGAGCATCCTGCCCCTCGGCATTCTGGTGACCATGTTTGACAAGAGCACCGCGCTGGACGTGACGCTCTACCGCCTCCTCAAGGAGAAAGTGGAGCGGGAATACGGCGAGTACCTGTTCTCTTCCGTCATCTCCCGGAGCATCTTGGTGGGGGAGTCGGAAGCCGGCGGCAGCCCCGTGATGTTGCGCGACCCGGAATCCTCGGCCGCGGGCGCGTACCGCGAGCTGGCCGAGGAGGTGGTGACGCGGCTGAAGCAGGGGGTAAAGACGGTGCGGCCTTCCATGGCGGCGGCCGCGACGATGGGATTCTGAGACCGCGAACGGCAATCACGATGGAGATTGAGCTATGAGTGAGCAAGTGAAGCTTCAGGAAGCGCCCGTGCAAGGTAGCCCCCTGCCCGCGCCTGCCTCTGCGCCGATGCTCCTGGTGAACATTAGTTCCCCTACCTGCAACACGCCCATCTGCCGGGTGGGCACGAGGCAGGAACTGACCGGCGCCATCAGCGTTCAGCAGCTGATCGAGCGCTCGACAAGTTTGCGCTCTCCGATGTCCCTGGATGTCTCCGTGGTCCAGCTCGAGTCGGAGATGTCCTCCTTGCTGGCGATCGGCGGGATGCTGGCCGCGGGCACCGCGGAGGTGCTGGTCCGGGGCCGAGAGGGGCAGCTGGAGAAGGTGGCGCTGGACGAGCCCATCCACAACGTGGTGCGCCAGGAGACGAGCGCGAACGGCAACAAGTTCTGGATCATAGACCTCGAGGTTCACCTGGCGGGCGAAGCCCCGAATGTGCCCTTCGTGGAGCGGCGGCAGCTGGAGATGCCGGAGGTCATCGAAGGCGGCCTCGTGCTCCCGCCGGCGGTCCCGGCGAGCGACACCTCCCCGTCACCCACCTCGGCCGTACCGGCGCCCGCGAATGGCGACGCCCCCAGCGGGCCGATCACCCTCCCCGAGGCCCCGCCCTCCGAGCCGGCGCCTCCGCCGGCGGTCGGGACCGACCCCTCCAAGAACATCGTCGTGATGGTGGCCGGGCCTGCGCCCCAGGAGGCGGCCGCGGCCGAGACCAAGGGGTACGTGCGGAAGACCGACCTGCTGCGCGCGCAGTTCCGGCCGGAGGTGGAGGACCTGGACCTGTCTGGGCTCTTCGTGTGCGAGTTTGGCGCGGTGATTCGGGAGCAGCGAGAGCGCCGCAATGTGGTGCTCTCCGACGCCACCCGCATCACCGAGGTGCTGCTGCAAGGCAACGGGTTCCGCCGCAGCGGCAACTACAGCAAGGCCCTGACCTGCTACCAGGAACTCGTAGATATGGACCCCAGCAACGCGGACTTCCGCTTCCTGCTCGGCAAGACCTTGGCCCTGCTAGGGCGCGAGGACCAGGCCATCGAGGCCTTCACCCGGGCGCGGGAGCTGGGTCACGAGGGCGCGCGCAAGGAGATCGAAGCGATGCGGGCGGCCGGGGTCCGGTCCCGGCGCCCCCTCGGGTTCCTCCGCTTCTGGCGACAGTAATCGCATCACCCCACCTGGCTGCACCGACCACGAGGTTCCCCGGCTCCCCGCGCCGGGGAACCTCGCGTGTTCCGGGACGGGTGGGCCCGCGCCGGCCGGCGGCGCCCCGAAAAAAGGTGCGGCCGGGACCGCGTTCGCGATCCCGGCCGCGGTGAGATGCGGTCTTACGCAGCGGCGATTACCGCCACTGGGCTGCGTTCTCGTGGTAGAGACCGAAGAGTTCCGCGTCCGGGACGGCGGTCATTTCGCCCGCCGACCAATCGAAGGCGGTCTTCAGCAGGACGGTGCGATACGGATACCACTTCGCGTGTCCGTCGAGGAAGCCCAGGTTCACGCCGCCCATGTGGCGGGTGAGGGTCTTCTGGAAGACCGGGTCCAGGTGCGCCTTCTTCTTCAGGGCGTAGGTCAGACCGCAGGTCTGACTCCACGCGCAGTTCACCCAGTCGGCGCTGCCGCAGCAGGCCGGATCGGTGCCGCACAGGCCCAGGCAGAAGGTGTCCGGGAAGGCCGTGTTGCGGGCGCTCCACAACTCGGCGAAGGTGCCGGTGTCACCGCAAATGACGTACTTGGCCGCGTCCTGGATGGCGGAATAGGCCGTCCAGTGCGGACCGTCGTTCACGCCGATGCCGGTCATGAAGACCTTGCTGCTGCCTCGGCCGACCATGTTGCGGAAGTCAACCGCAGCCAGCCCCTGCTCGAAGGAGTTGGTGACGTCACCACCCCAACCGGAGGGGAATGGCCAGTTGCACGGCAGGACGGCCTTGGGATAGTCTGCGCCGTGCCAGTCGGTGACGTAGGAGCCGCCGTCAATCCACGCGTTCAGCCAGTAGCCGTTGCGGCCGATGGGGATGATCACCATCGCGCCGTTCATGACCTTGGCGCTCGGGCACTTCCAGATCTCGCGGTTCTTGGTGTAGTCCTCGAGGATGACTGGCTCTCGCAGATAGGGGTTGCCCTTCATGGCCCGGTTGCAGGCTACAGGCCACGTCGCACCGCTGAAGCTGTTGAAGTAGTCGGCTTCCGTCTTGTTGCAGGCCCACGGGAAGAGCCTGTCGTAGTCCGTCAGGTACATGTTGACGGCCAGCGCGATGTTCTTGACATTGGACAGGCACTGGGTCTTGCGGGCCGACTCTCTCGCCCTCGCAAACACGGGGAAGAGCATCGCGGCGAGAATGCCGATGATCGCGATCACGACCAACAACTCAATCAGGGTAAAGCCTTTGCGTCTCATGCTAACTGGACCTCCCATAATGTGGGAATATGCTTACGTCACGTCTGAGGCCTCTGTTGCGGTCGCTCTCCACCTCCTCTCTCAGAACCGACGTGCCTGGCCCGTGGTCCGCCTCGAACCAGGCTACAGGTCACCGGCCCAACCTCCGGGTCAAGCTCTCCGCTTGGGCCCGGAATAGCCACATTTCCTTCACACTCGTTAGTATAGGCTCTTGTGCCGAAAAGTCATTGAACGAATCGGCCATCTTTTTGTACGATTCGCCTAAAGTTCCGAGCGGCCCGAACCGGCCGGGGCCGCGGTTCTGACGCGATCCGGCCCGCGAGGTCCCGTTCTACGGGGAAATACGCCACCAACCGGAGATCTCCTGCAGTCGTCGGAAGAGAGACGACCCAGGGCCGGTTTCCGGAGTGCGGAGTGGGGGAGCCGCTCCTGGGCCGGCCCCGGCGGGACGGCAGGGGGCGGCCCCTGCGCTAGGGCGGGGGCTCTTCCTGCGCCCCCATCCCGGCCATCATCACGATCCAGGAGCCGCGGGTGTCGTCGAACTGCCCGACCTCGCGGAACCCGGCCGTCTGGTACAGGTGACGGGCGGTGAGGTTGTCGGGTCGCACTTCCAGGCGGACGAAGCTCCGGCCCAGGGCGCGCAGTCGCTGCAAGCCGGCGAAGAGCAATTGGGTGCCGACCCCGCAACGCCGCCAGTCCGGGTCTACGGCCAGAGAGACGATCCGGGCCGCGCAGTCCTCTGTCCCCGGCGCGGGGCGCGCGCGGCGGAGACGGAGCTTGTCGCGGGCGAGGAGCAGCGCGCCCGTCAGCGAGAGCCGATACAGCCCCCGCACCCAACGCCACAGCCACCGGAGAACCAGGCCCCGGAAGAGGGCCACATGCAGGAGATTCGCGACTTCGGCCACCGCGATCACGTAGCCCACGATCTCCCCCGCGGGCGCCTGGGCGACGATGATCGAGCCCGGGTCGGCCTCCAGCGCCGCTCGCATCACGTCGCCCACGGCCAGTGGCGTCAACTGCGGGCTGGCGAAGCTCCGGGGGCTCTCGGGGAAGGCGCGCAGGTATACCCGGCCCACCTCGTACAGGTCCTCCTTCGTGGCCGCCCGGTACCTGGGCTTGGGAACCGCCGCGTCCTTCATCATACGTCTCCTATACCCCTTTCCGACCCCATGGATATTACACCCTTCTCTCCCGCCGTTGCCGTTCCCACGGCCACGTTCTCCCTCGGGCCGCGGCGAGGGCTTCCCGGGCGGAGATAGCGGGGGAAGCGGGGGCACGCGTGCGAGGTGGCGGGCGACCCCGGCGGAAGTGTGGTACATTGTTCTTGCGCTCCGGGAAACGCGTCCTACCCATGCCCACGCGTCGCGTCACACGCAACCTGAAGGTCGAAGCCTACGCCCTCTACCTGGCGATGAGGCACCCCGGCACGCCGTGGTGCGCCCGCGCGGTCGCGGCCGGCGTGATCGCCTACGCCCTCAGCCCAATTGACCTCATCCCAGATTTCATCCCGGTGCTGGGCCATCTGGACGATGCGATCCTGCTGCCGTTGGGGGTGGCGCTCGCGGTGCGGCTCATTCCGGGCGAGGTGATGATCGAGTGTCGCGCGCGGGCCGCCGAAGCGCTCGCTTCGGTGCGGCCGGTGCTGCGCGCCGCGGCCATCGTGGTGGTGGCGACGTGGGTGTTTCTGGTGGTCCTGGCGGGGTGGCTGGTATTTCGGCTGCTGCGCGCCCGGTGAGGGGTCCATCGCGGAGGCGGCGTCCCCCGCTCCTCCACGTCCTACCGCGCCTTGAAGGCGCCCTCGAGGTGCTCGATCTTCTCCACCCGTCCCTCCGCCGTCAGGTACACCTCCAGAATGTCGTAGCGCATCACCCGCTCCCGCCGCTCCCGCGTGCTGATGAAGGCGGAGGCGGCGCGGATGATCTGGCGCTCCTTGGACGGCGTGACCGCGTCGCGCGGGTTGAGCGCGGCGTTGGTGCGCCGTGCCTTCACCTCGATGAAGGCCAGCACCTCCCCGCGCTCGGCGATGATATCCACCTCCGGCCCGCCGGGCAGACGGAAGTTGCGCTCCCGAATCCGGTAGCCGCGGGAGGCGAGGTAGCGCGCGGCGTGCTCTTCGGCGAGCGCGCCGAGTTCCAGCGTGGTCTTCACCCCCCTGCGGCGCAGCACGGTCAATCCTCTACAAACGGGAATCTGTCGCTATAAGGCGCGTGGCTCATCTCCACGAGCACCCCGGCCATCCGATCCACGGAGGCCTCGATCATCCGCCGCCCCTTCTCTTCGGTCGCCACCGTCGGGTCGCCGATGCCGGTGTTGCGGGTGTAGATGTGCCACGGATTCACGAACGTGAGGTAACCGCGCTTCGAGAAGATCGTCCGGCGCGTGTGCGTCACCTCCGCCGCCCCCATATCCACGCCCTCGGGTGCGAGGTAGAGCATGCTGGAGGTCTCCATCTCGCACGCGTGCCCTGTCTCTTCCGACGTCAGCACCTCTTGCTCGACGTCACCGATGACCCCAAACCACTCCATCAGCGCGAGGAACGCCGGCACCTGAGGGTGCAACTCCCGGAGCGCGGACTGCAGCACCGAGGTGTTCCCGCCGTGACCGTTCAGGAGCACGATCTTCCTCACCCCGTTGCGCACCACGGAGTGCGCGATGTCCTTCACCACGGCCACCAGCGTCGGCGGCTGGAGACTCATGGCCCACGGGCACTGCTGCACGTTGACGTTGCAGCTCACCGGCAGCGTGGGCAGCAGCAAGCACTTCGCCCCCCGGCGGTTCGCCTCCGCTACGGTCCGCTCGGCCACGCGTTCGACCTGCAGCGTGTCGGTGCCGTAGACGAGGTGCTGCGCGTGCGGCTCGGTCGAGCCGATGGGCAGCACCGCGACCTCGAATCGTGCGGCGGTCATCTCGGGCTTCCTCAGGTGCGCCAAACGGAACTCGGACATGGCTCTCTCCTCGCCTCGGGCGCGCGGCCGTTTGCGCGCCTCCGCCTCTGGCACCCGTTCAACGCCCTGGCGCCGCGTCCTCCCCGCGGCCGCCTGTACCTGCCTCGCGTCCGTCGTTGCTTGCCAAGCTCTCCTCCTCACGGCTATAATTGCCGGGTCAGGAGATCCCGCAGTTTCATGAAGAAGCAGACGATCCTCGCCGGCGCCGGGATCATGGCCGTCGCAGCCCTCCTCAGCCGTGTCTTGGGGTGGGTGCGCGACCATGAGATCGGGCGGTACTGGGGTAGCACCCTACATACCGACGCCTACTGGGCGGCCTACATGGTGCCCGATTTCCTCTACTTCCTGCTGGCCGGGGGCGCCCTCGGGGCCGCCATCATCCCCACGTTCTCGGCCTACCTGCGCCGCCACGAGGAAGAGGAGAGCTGGCAGGTGGCCAACACCCTGGTCACCTTCCTGGGGCTGTGCGCGCTGGCCGGGATCGCCCTCATCATCGTCTTCGCCCCGGGGCTGGTTACCCTGGCCGCGGCCGGGTTCAGGAAGGACGTCGGCAAGGCGAATGAGGCGATCATCTATGCCCGGCTGCTCGCGCCGATGGTACTGTTCACGGTGCTCAGCGCGCTCTTCACCGGCATCCTGCAGGCGCACCGGCACTACACCGCCCCCGCCTTCGCCTGGTTAGTGTACAACGTGGGGATCATCGCCGGGGCGGTCGTCGGCGGACGGTATTTCATCAGCCGCGGTGACGTCGCCGGACTGCGGGTGCTCTGCATGGGCGTGGTTGTCGGCGCGGCCCTGCTCGTGCTGGTGCAGATCCCGGCCTTGCTCGCGCGGGGATTCCGCTTCCGCCCGAACCTGGATCTCTCCCGGCCGGGAGTGCGGGAAGTGCTTCGCCTCTTCCTGCCCTATATGGCCGGCCTGGCCTTCACGCAGATCTGCCTCCTCTGGCTGCCCAGCTTCTTCGGGTCGTTCTTCCCCAGCGGGGTGACGAGTCTGCGCTACGCCAACCGCCTGGTGGTGCTCCCCCTGGGCGTCTTCGGCATCGCCATCTCCACGGCTGCCTTTCCCGCCATGGCCGAGCACATCGCGGCCGGGGAGGCAGCCGCGTTTCGAAAGCTCTTTTCCGGCGCGCTGCGCGCCACGCTCTTCCTCTCCGTTCCCTGCGCCGCGGTGCTGGTCGTCCTCGCCGGGCCGATCTTGCGGTTGCTGTGGCAGACCGGCCGCTTCAAGGAAGCGGCGGTGAGTGCGGCCACCTTCTGCCTGGTATACTACGCCGTCTCCCTGATCGGGCTGGCCGGGCTGCAGGTCGTCAATCGTGCCTTCTACTCCCTGAAGGACACTCGCACCCCGCCCCTCGTCGGCATTGGGTACACAACGCTCATCGTGATCTTGGCCTTCGGCCTCAAGTCCAGCGGGCTGCAGTACGCCTCGATCGCGGCGGCCACCTCCGTCGGGGTAACGGTGGGTATGCTCATCATGTTCGAAGTCCTGCGCCGCCGACTGGGCGGCATTGACGGCCGTGCCATCGCCGTGTCGTTCCTTCGGGTCCTCTTCGCCTCTTTGGTCATGGCGGCCGTCTCCTTCTTCGTGGCACAATATGTGGGCCGCGGACTCGGCGTGCCGGTCACGCGCTTCGCCTCGCGGGCACCGATGGTCGAGGTCGTGCGAGACGCGCAGGCGCCGGGCACAGCCGACGGGGCCCGCTCGGCGACGCCGCACCAGACCTTCTCCTTGACGAAGGTGGCCGTGCAAGTGGTGGCCAGTCTGCTGGCGGGATTCGCGGTCTACCTGCTGGTGCTGCGGCTCCTGGGCGCGCCGGAGATCCACAGCGTACGAGAGACGCTGCGACGGCGGCGAACGTCGCCTAGAGACTAGCTATGTCACTGAGCGAACAACAACGCACGCGCAATTTCTGCATCATTGCGCACATAGATCACGGGAAGTCCACGCTCGCGGACCGCATGCTCCAGCTCACCCACGCGGTGGAAGAGCGCAAGATGCGGGAGCAGGTGCTCGACTCCATGGACCTGGAGCGGGAGCGCGGCATCACCATCAAGGCCAGCGCCATCCGCCTCGTCTATCACGCCCAGGACGGGCAAGAGTATATTCTCAACCTCATTGACACCCCCGGCCACGTGGACTTCACCTACGAGGTGTCCCGCAGCCTCGCCGCCGCGGAAGGCGCGCTGCTGGTGGTGGACGCGGCCCAGGGCGTCGAGGCCCAGACCGTGGCCAACTCCCACCTCGCGGCCGCGCAGGGCCTGGCGATGATTCCCGTCATCAACAAGATAGACCTGCCCAACGCCTCCCCCGAGCGCACCATGCTGGAGTTGGAAGAGATCATCGGCCTCCACGGCGAGGAGGCGGTACTCACCAGCGCCAAGCTCGGCGTTGGCATCGAGGAGGTGCTGGAGGCCGTCGTCCACCGCCTCCCGCCTCCCGCCGGCGACCCGGAGGCGCCCTTGCAGGCCCTCATCTTCGACTCCCACTTCGATCCCCACCGCGGCATCGTCTGCTACGTCCGCCTCCGCAACGGCCGCCTTCGCCCGGGGATGGAGATCAAGATGATGTCCACCGGCAAGACCTTCCCGGTGCACGAGATCGGCGCCTTCCGTCTTGGTCTCGAACCGATGAAGGAACTCGCCGCCGGCGCGGTCGGCTACGTCATCGCGGGGATCAAGGAGATCGGCGACGCGCCCGTCGGCGACACCATCACCGGCGGCGACCGCCCCGCCGCCCGCGCCCTCCCCGGCTATCGGAAGGCCAAGCCGGTGGTGTTCTGCGGCATCTACCCCACCCAGAACGCCGACTACCCCCTGCTGCGCAGCGCCCTGGAGAAGTTCAGCCTGAACGACGCCTCCCTTTCCTACGAGCCGGAGACCTCGGCCGCCCTCGGCTTCGGCTTTCGCTGCGGGTTCCTCGGCCTGCTCCACATGGACATCGTGCAGGAGCGGCTCGAGCGGGAGTACGATCTCGACCTGATCGCCACCGCCCCCAGCGTCGTCTACCGCGTCTTCACCACCAAGGACAAGGCGCACGACGTGGACAGCCCGGCCAAGCTCCCTCCGGCCGACAAGATCGAGCACATTGAGGAACCCATCATTCGCGCCACCATCATGACCCCCTCCACCTACCTCGGCCCGTGCATCGAGCTATGTCAGGAGCGGCGCGGGGAGTACGTCTCTCAGGAGCACTCGCACACCACGGATCGGGTGATCGTCACCTACAACCTGCCGCTCGCCGAAATCCTCCTGGACTTCTTCGACCAGCTCAAGTCTCGCAGCCGCGGCTACGCCTCGCTGGACTACGAGATCGTCGGGTACCACCCGGCCGACCTGGTGAAGCTGGACGTGATGATCAACGGCGACCCGGTGGACGCGCTCTCCGTGCTGGTGTGGCGCGGCTGGGCGAACTCCCGGGGCCGCATTCTCGTGGAGCGGCTGCGTAAGGTGCTGCCCCGCCAGCAGTTCGAGGTGCGCCTCCAGGCGGCCATCGGCTCCCGCATCATCGCCTCCGAGCGCATCGCTCCCATGCGCAAGAACGTGACCGCGAAGTGCTACGGCGGCGACATCACCCGCAAGCGCAAGCTGCTTGAAAAGCAGAAGGCCGGCAAGAAGCGCATGCGCCAGATCGGGAAGGTGGACATCCCCCAGGAAGCCTTCCTCACCGTGTTGAAGATCGCCAGTGACTGACCCCCTCGGCCTCTATCTGCACTTCCCCTTCTGCCTGAGTAAGTGCGCCTATTGCGACTTCGCCTCCCTCCCCCTCGCCGATGCGGGCGGGCCGGAGTTCGCCCGCCGATACCTCGACGCGCTCCTCATCGAGATAGATCGGCGCGCGGCCACGCCGGAGTTCCGCGACCTCGCCGCGGACACGGTCTTCTTCGGGGGCGGCACCCCCACCGTCTTGCCCGCCGCCTGGCTGGCGGAGGCGCTCCAGCGGCTGCGATGGCGGTTCGCCATTCCCTCCGACGCCGAGATCACGGTCGAGGCCAACCCCGGCACCGTGGACGCGGTGGCGCTGGCCGAGCTGCGCGGGGCCGGCTTCAACCGCCTCAGCCTGGGAGTGCAGTCCTTCTCCGACGACTCGCTGCGTCTCCTGGGGCGAGTCCACACCGCGGACGAGGCCCGGCAGGCCTTGGCCGCGGCCCGCGCCGCCGGCTTCGACGACCTCAGCCTGGACCTTATCTACGGCCTTCCCGGGCAGACCGTGGAGGAGTGGCAGGAAGACCTGGCCGCCGCGCTGGAGATACGCCCCGAGCACCTCTCCGCCTACGGACTGTCCCTGGAGGAGGGCACGCCGCTGGCCCGCGCGGTCGCCGCTGACCGCCTTCCTGCGCCGGACGAGGAGGGCTACGCGGCGATGTTCACCGCCGCCCACGCGCAGCTCACCGCGGCCGGGTACGAGCACTACGAGATCTCCAACTATGCCCTTCCCGGCCGGCAGTGCCGGCACAACAGGAAGTACTGGGCCGGTGACGAATACCTGGGTTTGGGCTGTTCCGCCCACTCCCACCGCTGGGGGAGGCGGTGGAACAATCTGGCCGCTCCGCCAGTCTACACCAAGTGGCTGGCGCGGGGCGCGTGGCCGGTCGCGCGCGCCGAGGCCCTTTCGCCTCGGGCGCGAGCAGGCGAACTGATGATGCTTGGGCTGCGCACTGCGGCCGGGGTTTCGGAAGACGAGGTGGAGCGGCGCACCGGGCTGCGGCCCGGAGTTGCCTTCGCCGACGCCATCGCCGGCCTCCGTGCCAGGGGATGGCTGGGCCTGGACGCAGGGCGCTTCGTCATCCCGTCCGAGATGTGGTTGATATCGAACGAGATCCTCGCGGAGTTCGTCGCGTAGTCCGGCCGGGACAGTGCCGACCCCGGGGCAACGGGTCTGGGCAAAAAAGGAGGCCTGAGAGATGTCTCGCAAGCTGCTGGTGATGGGCGTCGTTCTGGCTGCGGTGGCCGGTCTGGTGGTGTTGGCCGCGACCCGGAGTTCGGCGCAGCTCGGCTCGCTGCTGGGCCCGGAGAAGCAGGCGCCGGTGTACAACGGAGACGTGAAGGTTGACACCGGCGGCATCAAGCTCACCTCCTGGGGCAGCGGCAAGGTCGAGGCGATCAGCGACGGGTACCACTACTTCGAGGGCCCCGAGGTGCTGAAGGTCACCACCCAGGGACCCTACCAGGGGGTCGTGCTTCGCTTCACGCGGCCGCCCGACCTCGGCGCCTTCCTGGCGATCAAAAGCTCCTTCCTCGAACTGCGGGTCATGCCGGCCCAGTACAAGCGGGTCAAGCAGCAGGCCGCGCCCCTGGTGCCGGGCGGCGGGCCAGGCGGGCGTCCTGGCGGCCGTCCCGCCGCAGGCAGCGCTCGTCCGGGCGGCGGTGGCCCCGGCGGCCGGGGCGGAGGGCCGGGTGGTCGTGGCGGTCAAGGCGGCGGGTTCGGGGCGGTTCCCCCGGAAACCGACCGCCCCACGGGCACATCCCACTTTGAGGTACAGCTCACGCAGATGATGGGCGGGCCGGGCGGCGGCGGGCCCGGAGGCGGTCCTGGAGGCATGCCGGGCGGCGGCCCCGGGAGCAGGGCCGGAGGCGGCCCCCGCGGCGGCCCGGCCGGACGCGGCACCGCCGGTCGGTCGGGCGGTCCCGGCCAGCAGCCGGCCCCGGCCGGGCCCCAGGAAATCGGTTTCTCTGCCCGCAACCTGCGCCTCGTGCTCTACACCGACAAAGGCGTGATGATCGCCAACGAAGTGCCGCTCGAGCAGGCCGTCAAGGATGATCGCGGCTGGTATCGGGTGAGCTGGCCTCTCACGCGCTTCAGCCCGGCCGAAGGCGCGACCCAGCTTCAGGCCCTGGGCTTCTTCTCCGACGAAGCAGACACCTTCTACCTCGGACAAGTGCGCCTCCTGGTGGACCACCAGGCCGTGAAGGCCACCCTCAAGGCCGAGCCCTCCATTGCCACCACCGCCCGGGTGATAGGCTTCTCTATCGAACTCACCGGCGGCCAGATAGACCCCGACATCGCCTGGGACTTCAACGACGCCGACGGTATCCAGCGCCAGGCCGTCGGCCCCAAGGTGAAGTACCTGTGCAAGCAGCCCGGCGACTACGTCGTGACCGCCACCATCACCGACCGCTCGGGCCTCCAGCCCGAGATCAAGAAGACCATCGGGATTCGCGTCGAGAAAGCCACCGCGGCCGAAGAGGCCGCCACGACGACGCGCCCGGGGGGCCTGGGACGCGGCTCCCCCGGCGAGCCCGTCATCGAGGTGAAATGAGCGCATGACGCGCGGCCGAAGGGAAAGGGGCTGCGGGAGCGCGCCTCCCGCCTCCCTTTCTCGGGTCCGGGCCCAGGCTGAGGTCGCCGGGAGCACGCCGCTTCCCGGCGACCATCACCGTTTGACCCTGCGCGCGCCCGAGATCGTCTCCCGCGCCGCCCCCGGCCAGTTCCTCCTGGTGTGGTGTCACGACCCCGCGGACCTGGATCGTCCTCCCTCGGCCGCGGTGCTGCGCCGGCCCCTCAGTATCTCCCGTCTCCGTCCCCCCGACCGGCTCGAGCTACTCCTGCGCGTGCGCGGCGTCGGGGGCGCCCTCCTCGCCCGCAAGCAGGCCGGGGAGATGCTCGACGTCATCGGCCCCCTCGGCCGCGGGTTCGAAATCCCGGAGGAGGCGAAGCTCGCGGTCATCGTCGCCGGGGGCATCGGTATCGCTCCCGTCCCATTTCTCTGTGATGCCCTCGTCGCGCGTGGGGCGCGCGTCGTTCTCCTCGCCGGCGCCACCGCGGATGAGCGTCTTCCCTTTCCGGTGAAGCGGTCGCGCGGCCGGCGCGCCACCGTCCCGGAGCTGGAGGCCCTCGGGGTGGAGGTGACCTACACCAGCGAGGCCGTCGAAGGGGCCGTGGTCGGTGCCCTCTTGCAGGAGCGGCTGACCGAGTTCATGCACGCCGGCGCCTGCTTCTACGCCGTCGGCCCGCGTGCGATGATGCGCCACGTGGCCGAGATCACTCGCGGGCACGCCTTTCTGCAAGTCTCTCTGGAGGAACGCATGGCCTGCGGCGTCGGCGCCTGCCGCTCCTGTGTCGTGCCCATCAGCGGCGAGGCCGGCGTCGAGTACCTCACCTCCTGCCGGGAGGGACCGGTGTTCGACGCCGCGCGCATCGCCTGGGAGGTGCTCGATGACACCCGCCCCTGACCTTTCCGTGCGGCTCGGTGCGCTGCACCTGAAGAACCCCGTGCTCATCGCCTCCGGCGTCTTCGGCTACGGGGAGGAGTTCGCCGGCCTCGCCCCCTACGGTGAACTCGGCGCGGTGACTCTGAAGACAGTCACCCTCGAACCGCGCCAGGGCAACCCACCCGCCTGCCGCACCGCCGAGACCCCCGCGGGCATGGTCAATGCCATCGGGCTGGAGAACGTGGGAGTCGAGGCCTTCCTGCGCGACAAGCTCCCCGGGGCCCTGGCCTATGGCACCGAGATCATCGCCAGCATCGCGGGCGAGACGCCGGAGGAGTTCGCCGCCTGCGCCCGCCGCCTCGACGGCTCCCCCGTCGGCGCGATCGAACTCAACATCTCCTGCCCCAACGTCAAGTCCGGCGGCATGGCCTTCGGACAGGACCCGGCCGCCAGCGCCGAAGTCGTCGCCACGGTGCGCGGCGCGACGGCGAAGCCGATCATCGCCAAGCTCACTCCCAACGTCACCGACATCGCTGCCGTCGCCGTTGCCTGCGAGCGCGCCGGCGCCGACGCCCTGTCGCTCGTCAACACCTTCTCCGCCATGGTCATTGACGTCGAGCGCCGCTGCCCGATCCTCGCCGCCAACACCGGGGGCCTCTCCGGCCCGGCCATTCGTCCCGCGGCCGTCTACCGGGTCTTCCAGGTGGCGCAGGCAGTGAAGGTACCGATCGTCGGCATGGGCGGGATTTGGAACGCGTCGGATGCGCTGGAGTTCCTCCTGGCGGGCGCCACCGCGGTGGCCGTCGGCACCGCCCTCTACGCCGACCCCGCCGCCGGGAATCGCGTGCTGCACGGGATCGAGGACTACCTGGTGCGGCACGCCATCCCCCGCGTCACCGACCTGGTCGGGGCAGTGCGGCTGCACGGGTAGGCGCGATTCCCTCCGGCCGTCCGCCTCTCCACCCATTCGCCTATCGCCTCCTCGCCCACATATTGACAGAATCGCCAAAACGTGCTACTATCCCTGCTCACGCCTGTAGGGTGTCCACCTACTGAAAAACGGTCGCCGGTGATCGGCCCCGCAACGTTCTGCGCAGTAGAGCGGAGAACGTTGCGAGGCGAATGCGGCAAGCAGTAGTGCCGCATTCGCCCCGTGGCACTCGCACGGTTCGGCGAAGCCGAGCCGTGCGGCCCCTGCCCCGCCCCTCCAGCCGCTTCTTGCCGCGATATTGCCGCTTCTTGCCGCCGTATGGCCGCTTTCTGCCGCCCCCGATTTTGCCCCGTAGGGCATCTGAATGGGCTTGTAGGTCAAAATCGCCTCTCGCGATTGCCGCTTTCCCCGGAAAACCGCAAAAGCGGCAGAAAGCGGCAATGAGCGGCGCACGGAGGTGGTCGCACCACCCCGGCGTTGCGCCTCTCGACTCGTCGAAACGCTTGACGTTCCCTTAGCTCTCTGCTATCGTGACTCTCGACAATCGGTCATTGCCGTTCCGTACCCTTTTAAATGCAGTCCAGAGAGGCTGGAAAAGGTGTGCCCATCTCCTACAGCAAGACGCCGTGCGCCTGCCCCTGACCAGGGGGGAGGCGTTCTTTCTGGCCCGGCCCCCGCAGAGGAGCGCCGCCGCATCATGGATGGGGACGACCTCCGCCGCGCGCTCACCCGCATCGCGCATGAGATTCTCGAGCGCAACAAGGGCGCCCGCGACGTGGCGCTGATCGGCATTCACACCCGCGGCGTCCCCCTGGCCCACCGCTTGGGGGCGCTGATCGCGAGCATCGAAGGCGCGCCGGTGAGCATCGGCGAGCTGGACATCGGCTGGCACCGCGACGATCGCCCTCGCCCCAGCACTCCCTCTCGCACCCACCTGGATTTCGATATCGCGGAGAAGCGCGTCATCCTCGTGGACGAGGTGCTCTACACCGGCCGCACCTGCCGCGCGGCGATGGACGCGCTCATCGAGCACGGCCGGCCGGCCCTGGTGCAGTACGCGGTGCTGGTGGACCGCGGTCACCGGGAGCTGCCCATCCGCGCTGACTATGTCGGCAAGAACATCCCCACTTCTCACCACGAGCGAGTCTCCGTGCATCTTGCGGAAGTTGACGGCGAGGACGCCGTCTTTATCGAGCGCGTGCTGGAGGGAGGATAGACGGTGACTTTGGAAGGGCGAGACCTTATCTCCATCTTCGACTTCAGCGACCAAGAACTCGAGGCCGTCTTCACCCTCGCGGATGAGATGTCCCAGCACACCCGCGGCAACTTGGGTTTGGCCGATGGGCTGATCATGTGCACGCTCTTCTATGAGCCCAGCACCCGCACGCGGCTCTCCTTCGAGGCCGCCATGCAGCGCCTCGGGGGAGGCGTGATCAGCGTCGCCGACGCCGGCGCCACCTCCGTGGCCAAGGGCGAGACCATCGCCGACACCGTCCGCATCGTGGAGTCCTACGCCGACCTGATCGTCATCCGCAACCCCTACGACGGGAGCGCGAAGGTGGCCGCGGATTTCGCCGGCGTGCCCGTCATCAACGCCGGCGACGGCACCCACGAGCACCCCACCCAGACCTTGCTCGATCTCTACACCATTCGCCGCGCCAAGGGAAAGCTCAAGGACCTGAGCGTCGCGCTGGTGGGCGATCTCCGCTACGGCCGCACCGTCCACTCCCTCGCCTTCGGCCTGGCCCGTCTCGGGGCGAAGATCACGCTCATCTCGCCGCCGGGGCTGGAGATGCCTGCCCACCTGCTGGCCCGGTTGGAGAGCGAGTTCCGCTGCCGCCCCGAGCAGTACCGGAGTCTCACCGAGATCGTCCCCCTGCCCCGCGGCCGCCGCCCGAACAAGCAGCAGGCCTGGGCGGAAGAAGTGCTCTCCCAGTTCGAGGTGTTCTACATGACCCGGGTGCAGAAGGAGCGCTTTGACACTGAGGCCCTCTATCAGCAGGCCACCGCCGCCTACGGCGAAGTGCCGGAGGCCCTCCGCCGCGCCCGCACCGACGCGCTGGTCATGCATCCCCTGCCGCGCGTGGAGGAGATTCCGCAGGACTTTGACCGCGATCCGCGCGCCCTCTATTTCCGCCAGGCCGCCTACGGTCTGCCGGTGCGCATGGCCCTGGTGGCCGCGCTGCTCGGGCGGCGCACCACCCGGGTCCGCAAGGCGCGCCCCGGTGACTACAAGCCGGCCCCCAGGCACGAGGTGGACTTCCGCAAGCTCTCCCCCGTGCGCTGCCCGAACCCGCGCTGCGTCACCAATCACGAGACCTATCTGGCGCCGCAGTTCAACTTCCTGCCCTACGCGCCGGGGCTGATCGCCTGCGCCTATTGCGAGCACGAGACCCCGGTCCCCGTCGGTGTGGAGGCCCTGGGATGACCGACCTGCTCATCACCGGCGGCAGACTGTTCGACCCCGCGTCCGGATTGGACGCGAAGGGCGATCTGCTGCTGCGTGACGGGCTGATCGTCGGGGTAGGGGAGGTGGGCGCGGACGCCGCCCTCGACGCCCGCGTCGTGGAGGCGGAAGGTCTGCTCGTTCTCCCCGGCCTGATGGACCTCCATGTCCATCTGCGCGAGCCCGGCGAGGAGCGGAAGGAGACCATTGCCAGCGGCACCCAGGCCGCCGCCGCGGGCGGCTTCGCCACCGTGGTCGCGGAGCCGAACACCGCTCCGGCTCGGGACACCGCGGAGCGGATCCAGCAGGTGCGCGACCTCGCCGAGAAGCATGCCGTCGTCCACGTGCTTCAGAAGGGCGCGATCACCGCGGGCCGCGCGGGCCGCGAGCTGACCGACTTCGTCGCCCTCCGCGCCGCGGGCGCGGTCGCCGGGAGCGATGATGGCGCCTCGGTGTGGGACGATGCGGTCATGCGATCGGCCTTCGCCGCCGCAAAGGCCGCCGGGATGCCGCTCACCGTGCACGTGGATGAGCCGAAACTCATGTCGCGGGACATCGGCCTCTCCGCGGAGATGGATTGGCCCGTGCACTTCTCCCACGTCAGCCTTGCGGAGGAGGTGGAGCTGATCGCCGAGGCAAGGGCCCGCGGCCTGCGTGTCACGGGCGAGGTGACACCGCACCACCTCGCGCTCTGTGCGGACGACGCGCCCGCGGGAGATGCGGACTACAAGATGAACCCGCCGCTTCGCGCCGACGCCGACCGCGAGGCCCTGCGGCGTGCGCTCGCTGCGGGCGTGATCACCGTGATCGCCTCTGACCACGCGCCCCACACCGCGGCAGAGAAGGCCGGCGAGAACCCACCCCCCGGCGTGGTCGGGCTGGAGACGACCCTCGGCGTGATCTGGACGGAGCTGATCCACGCGGGCCGCCTCGACCCGGCGACCGCGGTGCGCGCGATGACAACCGGGCCGGCTGAAGTGCTCGGAATCGCGTCGCCCGCGCTGCGCGTCGGTGCGGCGGCCGACGTGGCCCTGTTCGATCCGGAGATGGGCTGGGTCGTGGACCCCGGCGCGTTCCATTCCTGGGGGCGCAACTGCCCCTTCGCCGGCTGGCGTCTGCGCGGCAAGCCCGCCGGCGCCGTCGTCGCCGGCCGCTTGGTCATGTGGGAAGGCATGTTGATGGGAGGGTAGGGGTCAGGGACTAGGGTCTAGGGTCTAGGGGAACGGCCGGAAGAGCAGGGACTAGGGTCTAGGGAAACGGCCGGAAGACGGAAGTGAGTGCGGAGCTAGTGCAGTGAAGGCAATCTTGGTCCTAACTGACGGAACTGTGTACGAAGGGGAGAGTATCGGCCAGCCCGGCCGCGCGCTGGGCGAGGTGGTGTTCAGCACCGGCATGGTCGGCTATCAGCAGGCCTTCACCGATCCGTCGTTCCGCGGGCAGATCCTCAATCTCACCTATCCCCTCATCGGCAATTACGGCACCAATGACGAGGACTACGAGTCCTCCATCTGCCAGATCGCCGGTCTGGTGGTGAAGGAGCTGTGCGCCGTGCCGAGCAACTTCCGCCACCAGGAGACGCTCAGCGACTTCCTCGTTCGCCACAACGTCGTCGGCATCGCCGGCGTGGACACCCGCGCGCTCACCCGCAAGCTCCGCAGCGTGGGGGTGATGATGGGCGCGATCTCCACTGACGAGACCCTGGCCGGGGCGCTCCAGCGCATCAAGGACAACCCCTATTACGGGGACATTGACTTCGTCCGTATGGTCAGCACCCCGAAGCCCTACGAGTTCCGGCCAGCAGAGGCGCCGGAGGAGGACGAGGGCCGGCTGAAGATCGCGGTGGTGGATTATGGGATACGCGTGAGCATCTTGCGCTGCCTGTACGCGGCCGGCTGCCGGCCGGTCGTGCTCCCCTGCACGGTGACCGCGGACGACATCCTCGCGGAGAAGCCCGATGGCATCCTGTTCTCTCCCGGCCCCGGCGACCCGCGGGTGTTGGACTACGCCACGGCCGCGGTAAAGGGCGTCGTCGGCCAGGCCCCCGTGTTCGGCATCTGCCTCGGCAATCAGCTACTGGGGCACGCGTTGGGTGGGACGCTCTACAAGCTCAAGTTCGGCCACCGCGGGGGCAATCACCCGGTCCGCGACGAGATCACCGGCCGGGTGCGGATCACCTCCCAGAACCACGGCTACGCGCTGGACGCGGAGAGCATGGCCGGCACCCACGCGCAGGTGTCCCAGGTGAACCTGAACGACTCCACCGTCGAGGGCCTGGAGTGCCCTGATCTGCTGGCCTATTCCATTCAGTACCACGCCGAGGCCAGTCCCGGCCCCCGCGACAGCCGCGGCATCTTCAAGCAGTTCGTGCAGCGGATTCGGGAGCCGAAACGGTGGAGGGAGATTCAGGCGGAGGTGTGCTGACCGTAGGACGGGGACTCCCGTCTCCGCCGCCCTGAAGAGGTATGCATGCCACGAAGAAGTGACCTGAAGAAAGTGATGGTCATCGGCTCCGGCCCGATCGTTATCGGCCAGGCGGCCGAGTTCGATTACGCCGGCACGCAGGCCTGCAAGGCCCTGCGGGAAGAGGGCATCGAGGTCGTCCTCATCAACTCCAACCCGGCCACCATCATGACCGATTTCAATATGGCCGAGCGCATCTACGTCGAGCCGCTCACCCTCGAGTTCGCCGCCAACATCGTCGAGCAGGAGCGGCCCGACGGCCTGATCGGCACCCTCGGCGGCCAGACCGGCCTCAACCTCGCCACCCAGCTTGCCCGCGCGGGCGTGCTCGACAAGTTCGGCGTCGAGCTGCTCGGCACGCCTCTGGAGGCCATCGAAAAGGCCGAGGATCGCGAGCGCTTCAAGGAGACGATGCAGTCCATTGGCGAGCCCCTCCCCGCCAGCGCGATCGTGAACACGCTGGAGGAGGCCCGCGCCTTCGCCCACACCATCGGCTATCCCGTCATCATTCGCCCCGCCTACACCCTGGGCGGCACCGGCGGCGGCATCGCCTGGAACGAGGAGGAGCTGCGGGACATCTGCACCCGCGGCCTGAAGCTCAGCATGATCCACCAGGTGCTCATCGAGCAGTGCGTGATCGGGTGGAAGGAAATCGAGTACGAGGTGATGCGGGACGCCGCCGACACCTGCATCACCATCTGCAACATGGAGAACATTGATCCCATGGGCGTGCATACCGGCGACTCCATCGTGGTGGCGCCGAGTCAGACCCTCGGGGACCAGGAATACCAGATGCTGCGCAGCGCCTCGCTCCGCATCATCCGGGCGCTGGGCATCGAGGGCGGCTGCAACGTCCAGTTCGGCCTCGACCCGAAGAGCTACGAATACGTCGTGATCGAGGTCAACCCGAGGGTGAGCCGCTCCTCCGCGCTCGCCTCCAAAGCCACCGGCTATCCCATCGCCCGCGTCGCCGCGAAGATCGCCGTCGGGCTGCGCCTGGACGAGATCCCCAACGCGGTGACGCAGAAGACGTTGGCCTGCTTCGAGCCGACGCTGGATTACTGCGTGGTGAAGATCCCGCGCTGGCCCTTCGACAAGTTCCAGTCCGCGGACCGCACCGTCGGCACCCAGATGAAGGCCACCGGCGAGATCATGGCCATCGAGCGCACCTTCGAGGCCGCCCTCCTCAAGGGCCTCCGCTCCCTCGAGATCGGCGCCTTCGGTTTGCGCCACAAGAACGTGGCCCGCTGGAGCGAAATGGAGATCTTCGAGTGCCTCCGCCAGCCCACCGACGAGCGCCTCTTCGCCATCGCGGAAGCGTTCCGCCGCGGCGTGATGGTCTCCGAGGTCGCCGCTCAGTCCCAGGTGGATGTCTGGTTCCTCACCAAGATAAAGAACCTGGTGGACCTCGAAGGGGAAGTGCACGCCGCCGGCGCGGCCGGCCTCAGCGATGACCTGCTCCGCCGCGCGAAGCTCTCGGGCTTCTCCGATCACGAACTCGCCGACCTGGTCGGCATGCCCGAAGCAGGCCTGCGCGCGCGGCGGCGGGGCCTGGGCCTGATCCCGCCCTACAAGATGGTGGACACCTGCGCGGCCGAGTTCGAGGCCGTCACCCCCTACTACTACTCCACCTACGAGTCCGAGTGCGAGGTGACCCGCGCCGATCAGCGGCGCGTGATCGTCCTCGGCGCCGGCCCCATCCGCATCGGGCAGGGCATCGAGTTCGACTACTGCACCGTGCACACCGTGTGGGCCTTGCGGGAAGAGGGCTACCAGTCCATCATCATCAACAACAACCCCGAGACCGTCTCCACCGACTTCGATACCTCCGACAAGCTCTACTTCGAGCCGCTCACGGAAGAGGACGTGCTCAACATCATCGCCCGCGAGGACCCCGAGGGCGTGGTGGTGCAGTTCGGCGGCCAGACCGCCATCAACCTCGCGGGCACGCTCCACGCCAACGGGGTGAAGCTGCTCGGCACCCAGTTCGAGGGGATTGACCTCGCGGAAGATCGCGACCGCTTCGAGCGACTGCTCAACGACCTCGGCATCCCCAAGCCGCCGGGGCGCGGCGTCACCTCCATCCGGGCCGCCGCGGAAACGGCCCACGAGATCGGCTACCCGGTGCTGGTCCGGCCCTCCTACGTGCTCGGCGGGCGGGGCATGGAGATCTGCTATGGAGAGGAGGAACTGCTCTCCTACATGCGCCTCGCCGCGGAGGTCTCCCCCCGCCACCCCATCCTCGTGGACAAGTACATCGCCGGCTCCAGCGAGCGCGGCGGCAAAGAGGTCGAGGTGGACCTCATCTGCGACGGCGAGGAGGTGTTGATTCCCGCCATCATGGAGCACATCGAGCGCGCCGGCGTCCATTCCGGCGACTCCATGGCCGTCTGCCCGCCGGTGAACCTCAGCCAGAGCGTGACCGACCGCATCGTGGACTACTCCACCCGCATGGCCCTCGCGCTGAAGACCGTCGGTCTCATGAACGTCCAGTTCGTGCTCGACAGCGACGACACACTCTACGTGCTGGAGGTCAACCCCCGCGCCAGCCGCACCGTCCCCTACCTCTCCAAGATCACCGGCCTTCCCATGGTAAACATCGCTACCAAGTGCATGCTCGGGAAGAAGCTGCGCGACCTCGGCTACCAGACGGGTCTCTATCCGCCGCGGCCCTACTACGCGGTGAAGGCCCCTGTCTTCTCCTTCTCCAAGCTCACCGAGGTGGACACCAACCTCGGCCCGGAGATGAAGTCCACCGGCGAGATCATGGGCCTGGATCCGGAGTACCCGAAGGCCCTCTACAAGGCCCTCGTCGCCGCCGGTGTGGAGGTGCCCGAGGAGGGCACCCTCATCGCCACCATCGCCGACCGCGACAAGAAGGAGGCGGGCGAGTTGATCCGCGAGTTCGCCGATCTCGGCTTCCGTATCTACGCCACCGGCGGGACGCACCAGTACCTGCGGCGCATGGGCGTGAACAGCATCCCGCTCAAGAAGCTGCACGAGGGATCGCCCAATATCATTGACCTCATCCACTCCGGCGAGGTTGATCTGATCATCAACACCCTCTCGCCCGACCGCAACCCGGAGCGAGAGGGCGCGCGCATCCGCCGCGCGACGGTGGAACACAATATCCCCTGTCTCACCTCCCTCGACACCGCCCGCGCGCTCCTCCTTGCCCTCGCCAGCAGGAAGCACGACGAGGCAATCAGAACTGTGACCATCCACGAGTACGCCGCCATGTAGGGGCGACCCGGCGGGTCGCCCTTCGCACCGGAAAGGGTACATACGCCATGCCCAAGACCCGCCTAGTCTTCTACGGCTCCTCCGCCGGCTTTCCGACGGAGTCCCGCGACACCTCCTGCGTCGGCCTGTGGCGCGGCGCGGAACTGTATCTGCTCGATGCGGGCGAGCCCGCCTCGGCCCATTTCTCCCGCTACGCTATCTCCACCGAGGCGCTCCAGGCCGTGTTCGTCACCCACACCCACGTGGACCACCTCGGCGGCCTCCCCCTGCTCCTCCAGTGGCTCCAGTTGAAGGAACGCAAGGCACCTCTCCTGCTCGCGCTCCCGGCTGAATCCATCTCCACCTTCCGCGACTATCTCGACCTGCTCTTCCTCTTCCCCGACCTGCTCGGATTCGACCTCGAGTACAAGTCCGTCGCCCCCGGCCGCGTCTTCGACCGCAATGGGGTCGCGGTGGAAGCCTTCTCGAACCGCCACCTCGCGGGCCACGCCGAGCGACTCCGCCGGGAGGGGAAGGGGAGGAGCGGGCAGAGCTTCTCCTACCTCGTCACCGTCGGGGACAAGACGCTGCTCTACTCCGGCGACCTGCGTGAGGCCGCGGAGATCGCCGCCCTCGCCGACCGCGCCGACCTCGCGGTCGTGGAAATGGCCCACTTCCCCCCCGAAACCCTGGGCCAGGTCCTTGCACCCACGAAGCTCCCGCGCCTCCTCCTCACCCACCTCATCCACACCCTCGAGCCCACCGAGGACAACGTCCCCGCACGCGTCCGCAAGGGCGGCTTTCGCGGCGAGGTGTTGATGGCGCATGATGGGGATGAGGTGGTGCTATAGGGTATCACAGGGGGTGGAGGCCATCCGAGATGCCTCAGCTTGATCCTGTCATCGAAGAGAAGGCCAAGACCGCGCTCGCCGTCATTGCCCGCCTGGCCCCAGTGGCCCGCGCCTACCTCTTTGGCTCCCACGTTGAGGCCACCGCCGATCGGTGGAGCGACATTGATCTGGCCGTGTTTGTGGAGGGAGTCGAAAGATGGGATCTCCACGACCGGGCGCGAGCTTCCGCCCAGGTCCAGAAGGAGGCCGGGGACGACGTGGAGGTGCATTTCCTCCCGGCCTACCTGCTCCAGAAGCACGACCCCGCCGGGCTGGCCGCCTGGGTCCTCGCCCACGGGGTCGAAGTGCCGGTGTAGGGCTCTGAGTCCCCCCCGAATCCCGACACCCGGCCCTGGGGGCATTCCCCCGCGCCTCCCTCCCATGCTATCATGAAGGCTGCCCGCGCCGTCCGCCTGGGGCGGACCGGGGCTGGGAAACAGGAACGCGGCCGCGATGCTGTTCACAGATCCCGTCTTTCTGTTCTGTTTTCTCCCGCTGGTGCTGCTGCTCTACTACCTGGCGCCCCGGCGTGCCCGGAACTTCGTCCTTGCCCTCGCCAGCCTGATCTTCTACGCCGCCGGTGAGTGGCGCTTCCTCGCCTGGCTGCTCGCCTCCGTCGCCGTGAACTACGTCATCGGCCGCGCCATCGCCGCCACCCGGGGACGGCCCGCCGCCAGAAGATGGCTGGCGCTCGGCCTGGCCAGCGATCTCGCCCTCCTCCTCGCCTTCAAGTATTTCAACTTCGCGATGGCCAACGTCAACACGCTGCGCGGCTGGTTCGGGGCCCCGCCGCTCCAGTTCACCGCCCTGCTGCTCCCCCTCGGCATCAGCTTCTTCACCTTCCACAAGATCACGTACAAGGTGGACGTGTATCGCGGCGTGGCCGAGGCGAAGCGCCAGCCCCTCGATCTCGCCCTTTACATCCTCCTCTTCCCCCAGCTCATCGCCGGCCCGATCGTCCGCTACCACGAGATCGCCGCCGAACTCGTGCGCCGCGTCTACCGCCGCGAGGACTTCGCCGCCGGCGTGCGCCGCTTCGTGCAGGGGTTCGCCCGCAAGATGATCGTCGCCAACCCCGCCGGCTACTGCGCGGATCGCGTGTTTGCTCTCCCCGCGGCTCAGCTCACCTCCGGCCTCGCCTGGCTCGGCCTGCTCTGCTATACCGTGCAGATCTACTTCGACTTCGCCGGCTATTCCGACATGGCCATCGGCCTCGCCCGCATGTTCGGCTTCCACTTCCCGGAGAACTTCAACTACCCCTACATCTCCGGCTCGATCACCGAGTTCTGGCGCCGCTGGCACATGTCGCTCTCCCGGTTCTTCCGCGATTATCTCTATATCCCCCTGGGCGGCAATCGCCGCGGCCCGGCCCGCACCTACCTCAACCTCACCCTCGTCTTCTTCCTCTGTGGGTTCTGGCACGGCGCGAGCTGGAACTTCGCCCTGTGGGGCATGATGCACGGCGCGCTGCTGGTGACCGAGCGCGTCGGCCTGCGGCGCGCGCTGGAGAGGGCCCCGCGCCTCTTCCGCCACGCCTACACGCTCCTCTTCGTCTCCCTCGCGTGGGTGTTCTTCCGCGCCGATACGCTTCCCCACGCGCTCACCTACGTGCAGGCGCTCTTCGGCCTGGGACATACGGCCGCCGCGGCCGATTCCGCGCGGTACTACCTCAACCGTGAGCTGCTGCTCGCCCTCACCATCGGCGTTCTCGGCTCCATGCCTCTCCTGCCGTGGCTGCGCCGCGCGTGGGAACGCCGCGCTAGCGCGGCGAACTCTCGCCCCGTCGTCTCCTTCTCCCTCGGCCTCGCCGAGGTCGCCGCCTTCGTCTTGGTCTTGTTCTACTCCGGCATGCTCTCCGTGGTCGGCACTTATAATCCATTCATCTACTTCAGGTTCTGATGCCGCGCAAGCGCTCACAACTTGTCTCGATTCGCCCCGCTTCCGGCCCCGGTCGGGAGGCGGCGCCCGCGGCCGTGGCCGCTCCTTTCCCCTTGGCCCCCCCGCCACTTGCCTCACCCTGGCGGCGCGGCCTGGATCGCCTCCTCGTCGCCCTCTTCCTGTGCGCGTTGGCGATCCCCGGCCTCGGCCTGGCCCTGCGCTTGCCCGGCGCCCGGGTCCGCCCCCGGAGTGAGCCTCCGGTCCCTCTGCCTGTCGTGGCCCTCGACGTGAAGGCACTCCGCGATTTCGGCCCCGGCTTCCACCGGTGGTTCTCCAACAGGCTCGGGTACCGCGCCTGGCTCGTGCGCGAACACTCCGCGCTCAAGCTCAACGCCTTCCACGTCTCGCCCTCTGACAAGGTCATCCTCGGCCTGGATGGCTGGCTCTACCTCGGCGCCTACAATGAGTGGGCCTGCGTCCGCCGCGAGAAGCCTTTCTCCACCTCCGAACTGCAGGCGTGGAAGTCCCTTCTCGAACGCCGGCGCGACTGGCTCGCCGCTGGCGGCATCAAGTTCCTCTTCGTCGTCGCCCCGGACAAGCACACCATCTATCCCGAGCACCTGCCGCGAGGGCTCCAGCCCAACGGCCGCCCCTCCCGCTTCGATCAGCTCACCGACTACCTCCGGCAGCACTCCGATGTCGTCGTGCTCGACCTGCGCCCGGCCCTGCTCACGGAGAAGCCCCGCCACCTGCTCTACTACCCGGTGGACACTCACTGGAATGACGTCGGCGCCTTCTTCGCCTACCGCGAGGTGTGCCGCTCGCTCCACACCTGGTTCCCCCAGGTGCCCTTGCCCGAGCTGGACGCGTACCAGCTGTCCGTCACTCCCGGCCGGGGCGGCGACCTCGGGCCGATGATCGGCCTTTCGCCGAAGGAAGTGCCCGGCGACTGGGTGTGTCTCGTTCCCAAGTCGCCCCGTCAGGCCGAGGTCGTGTCCGCCAACCCGCACTTCCTCCAGAATACAGACATCGTAGTGAATGACCTCATCACCGAACGCAAGGGCGCTCTCCTCCCGCGCGCGGTGATTCTCCGCGACTCCTTCGCCAAGGCCCTCCAGCCGTTCTTGTCCGAAACCTTCAGCCGCGCGGCCTTCCTGTGGACGAACCGCCTCGATGAAGAGGCGATCGCCCGCGAGCGCCCCGACGTGGTGATCTGGGAGATGGTCGAGCGCGACCTCTACCACCCGCCCCCGAGGTAGGCGCGACCCGGTGGGTCGCCCCTGGCCGATATGATGACCAAGAAGAAGGCAAAGACTACCATACAGGACACAGCTAGGCTGGATTCGCCGGCCCCTTGGACCCGGCGTGACCTGCTGGCCGCGGCCTCCTTGGTGGCGCTCCACCTCGCCTTCCTGTGGCGCGCCGCCCTGCTCCGCGGCTTCCTCCTCCACGAGGACCTCCTCCTCCAGTTCGTCCCCTGGAAGGGCGCCCTCCACGACGCCCTCCGTGCCGGCCGACTGCCGCTGTGGACGCCGTACATGTTCTGTGGGTATCCCCTGGCCGCCGAGGGACAGACCGCCGTCTACTACCCCGTCTCCTGGGTCGTCTCCTGGCTCCTGCCCTCCTGGGCCGCGGTGAACTGGACCATCCTCCTGCACCTCATGCTCGCCGCGGTCGGCATGTTCGTGCTCGCCCGCTCACTCGGGGTCTCCACCTTCGGCGCGTGGCTCGCCGCCGTTACCTTCTCCTTCAGCGGGTTCCTCTTCGCCCGCGTCATTCACCTCAGCCTGCTTTGCACGGGCGCCTGGCTGCCCCTGACGCTGTTCTTCCTCCAGCGCGCGTGGCGCGGCCCGCTCCTCCCGAGCGCCGCGCTGGCCGCCGGCTGCTACGGCGCGGCCGCCCTCTGCGGCCACCCGCAGACGCTCTTCTACTCCACCCTCGTCCTGCTCTACTGGGTCTGCTGGCTGCTGCTTCAGTCCCGCCCGCGGCCCCTCCTGCGCGCCGCCGGCCTCCTCGCCCTCGTCCTCGGCCTGGGCGTCGGCCTCGCCGCGGTGCAGCTCCTCCTCACGGCCGGAATCGCCCGCACCTTCCCCCACGGCGGGAGTGGCGACTACGCCTTCATCACCTACGGCTCGCTGCTCCGCAAGCACCTCCTCGGCCTGCTTGCCCCCAACTGGCAGGGCTCCGCGGCCGACGCCACCTACCACGCCGAGCGCTCCTACTGGAGCTACGTCATGTACCTCGGCCTGCTCCCGCTTGCTCTGGCGTGGGTGGGAGGGGCGGCCTCTCGCCGCGGCCGCGCGCTGGCCCTCCTCGCCGCGCTCGCCCTCCTCCTCGCCATGGTGCCGCCCCTCTATCACGCCCTGCGCCTCCTCCCCGGCTTCGCCAACTTCCGCGTCCCCGCGCGTTTCGTCTTCGTCTTCACCTTCGCTGCCGCCCTGCTCGCCGCGTGCGGCTGGGATCGCGTCGCCCAATTCGCCTGGCTTCGCGGCCGCCGCCTTCAGGCCGTCATGCTCGCGGTCGCCGTCCTCTCCCTCCTCGACCTGTGGCATCTCGACCGCACTCTGGTGCCGCTCTCCAGTCCCTCCGTCACGACTGCTCCGAACCCCGTCGCGGAGATCGTGCATCGCGATCCCACCTGGTCGCGCGTCTGCATCTTCCCGGTCTCCGGCATCACTGGCGACTGGCTTCCTCCCGGCGGCTGGGCCGTCAACCCCGACGGGTGGGCCGAGGCCCGCGCCTGGCTCACTCCCAACTGCGCCATGTCCTACGGCCTGCGGGAGGTGCTCGGCTACATCCCCTTCGTGGACCCGCGCCTTGGCCTCCTCGCCAATGACGCCATGGACGCCGCCACGAAGCAGCACGACCTCCGCCTCCTTTCCCTCCTCGGCGTCCGCTATCTCGCGGTCGGCAAGAACGATGTCTTCCCCGGCCTAGAACCCATCCCGGCCGGCAAGTTCACCCTCTATCGCAACCCCGAGGCCTTCCCCCGCGTCTTCTCGATTGGGGAGGTAATCCGCGCCGACGACCCCGACCAGGCCCGCGGCCTCGTCCGGGAACTCGCCCAGGTCGGCGGACTCCGAGAGGCCGCCATCGTCTCCGGGGAGCTCGCTGACCTCCTCCCCGTCGGGCCCGCCCGCCTCACCGCCCGCGTCGCCGAACCCCGCCCGGAGCGCGTCGAGATCGCCGCCGAGGCCGATCGTGACACCCTCCTCGTGCTCAACGAGCACTGGGACCCGGGCTGGAAGGTCACCCTCGACGGCCGGCCCGCGCCGGTGGTCAGCGTGGACACCGTCCTCCTCGGGACGTTCCTCCCCGCCGGGAGCCACCAGGTCGTCTTCTACTATCATCCCAGACGCCTGCCGGTAGGGCAAGCAGTAAGTATCACCTCGCTCGGGGTGTGGCTCGCGCTGCTCGTCGTCCCGGTGTTCCGCCGCCGCGGAAAGGCGCGCGCCTGATGTCCATACGCCGCTTCTATGCCCGCCGGCCGGAGGGCTGACGTGCCCGCGTCTCGCCTCATCCTCCACGTGGACATGGACGCGTTCTTCGCCGCCATCGAGCAGCGCGACCGCCCCGAGCTGCGCGGCAAGCCCGTCATCGTCGGCGGCACCCCGGAGGGGCGCGGCGTCATCTCCACCGCCTCCTACGAAGCCCGCGTCTTCGGCGTCCACTCCGCTATGCCCGCCGCCCGCGCGGTGCGCCTCTGCCCCGGCGGCGTCTTCCTCCCCGTGGACGGCCACAAGTACCACGCCGTCTCCGAGCAGGTGATGGCGATCCTCGCTCGCCACTCCGACCGGATCGAGCAGGTCTCGGTGGATGAGGCCTTCCTCGATCTCACCGACCGGGTCTCCGACTACCGCGCCGCCGAGGCCCTCGCCCGCCGGATCAAGCGCGAGATCAGGGACGAGCTGCACCTCACCGCCTCCGTCGGCGTCGGGCCCAACAAGTTCCTCGCCAAGCTCGGCTCCGACCTCCGCAAGCCCGACGGCCTGGTGGTGATCCGCCCCCAGGAGGCACAGGCGGTGCTGGCGCCGCTGCCCGTCGGCAAGCTGTGGGGCGTCGGCCCGAAGACCGAGGCCCGCCTCCAGCAACTCGGCCTGCGCACTATCGGGGACATCGCCGCCCAGCCCATCGCCCGCCTCCGCAGCCTTCTCGGCGCCTGGGGCGACGCGCTCTACGAGCTTTCCCGCGGTATTGACGAGCGCCCCGTCGAGACCTCCCGGGAGATGAAGTCGGTCAGCGCCGAGCGCACCTTCCCCCGCGACCTCTACGACGAGGAGCAGATGCGCCGTGCCCTCGCCGACCTCAGTGCCGAAGTGTCCCGCCGTCTGAAGGCGGACGAGGTGCGCGGCAAGACCATCGCCATCAAGGTGCGCTTCGGCGACTTTCACACCTTCACTCGCCAGACCACCCTCGCCGAGGCCACCGACCGGGCCGACGTGATCCGCCGCACGGTCTACGCGCTCCTCGCGGAGGTCGAGCGCGCGGGCAAAGGCATCCGCCTCCTCGGCGTCCGCGCCACCGGCCTGGAGCATGGCCCGGCCCAGCTCTCTCTCTTCTCCCCTCAGGTCCAGCGCCGCGCCCAGCTCGACCAGAGCCTCCGCTACCTCCGCGAGCGCTTCGGCCCCGACGCCGTCAAATGGGCGCGGGAGATGAACAAGTAGGGGACGGACCGGAGCGAGACGAAACCGCCAGTCCGGGAGTCTAAGGATATGACGCCAAAGGAGGGACCAATGAGATCGTGCCTCTGCTTCGCTCTGCTCCTGCTGCTCCCGCGCGCGCTGGCCGCCGCCGAGGCCCCCCGCGCCACCCTCGCGTTCGAAGGGCCGGCCTACGTGGACATGCCGATATGGGTGCGCGTGACGCTGCCGGACACGCCGAACCTTCGCCTGGTGCAGGCGAACCTGCGCTACCCCCTTTCGGAGATACCGTGGGGCTTCGACGGGCATAGCTTCGAGGTCCGGCGAGATGGGAAGCCACTCCCATCTCTGAAGGTGCAGTGGCGCAGCGGAAGCACCCGCTCTCCCTCCCCGGCCCCTTCCGGCTCACCCGCCGGCCGCCTGCCCTTGCACCTCCTCTACCCCTTCGACCAGCCGGGCAAGTACCTGGTAAAGTACGAGTATGAGGCCCAGCCCGACGGCCCAGGCCCGCCGCCGGCGATCCGCGCCGAATCCGATTGGATCGAACTGGAGGTGAAGCCGTTCTCCGCGCAGCAGCGCGAGGCGTGGCTATCGGAGAAGCTCGCCCATCCCCCCCGGGATGAGGGTCTCCTCGTCGGCGACTACTTGCCCTCCCTGCTTGCCCACCCCGACGATCGTGTCCTCGGTGCACTCACCACGTGCTTTTACCGCCCGGAACGCTTCGTGCAGGAAATGGCGGTGTACAGCTTGGATTACTACCCTGGGGCCACCGTCGCCGCGGTCGTCCCCAAGGTCCTGCACGAGAAGGGCCCCTTCCGAATGCTGAGTTTCCTGCCGCTCTGGCGCCCGGACTGGTTCCGGCCGGTGGCCGATCGGCTTGCCGAAGCGGCCCTTCCCTACCTGGACTCTGACGGCGCAGAGACGGTGGGGAGCGCGCTCGGGACGCTAACGGTCCTGGAAGGCCACCGGATCTCCTTCCACGGGCCCGCGCGGGCGCGAGCAGATGCTGCCATCTGGGACCACCTGGATCATCTCCTCACCTTTCGTGAGCCGATCGTCCTCGCGCCTCTTCTCAACTTCGTCGGCGTCGAACGCTCCGCCCGCGCCCGAGAGGCGGTGTGGAAGATCGCGGACAGGCCCGATGCGCGACCCGTTCGGCAGCAGGCCCTCCTGACTGCGGCCGTGCTGGGCGATCCCCGGGATCTCCCCAGGCTGGGAGCGCTCCTGGCCACCGGAGACGCCGCCGTCACCGGCCTGCCGTCTCAGCTCCGCATCACCTGGGGCGACCAGGCGACTCCGTATCTCATTGCGGGCCTGCACTCCCCCAACCCCGACACTCGCCTCCCGTGCGCGTGCGAACTCTCGTTGGGGGGACACCGTGAGGGGTTCTCCTATCTGCTCGCGATCGTGGAGGGTCCCGACGGGCAGGCCGCGGTAGGCGTCATGGGGTTCATGATAGATCACCTGGGCTTGCGCAACGGAGCCCTGCAACCTGACGCCGTCGCTCTGCTCAAAGCAAAGCTCGAGCCGAAATGAAGGCGGGGAGAGCCCCTCGCTCTCCCCGCCTCCCGATTCCCGACTCTCGATTCCCTATCCCCGCGGCACCTCCATCGTCGTCGGTGCGCTGCCCTCGTTGATAGGCTTGCCATCAACCGCCAGGCGGAGATAGAGGCCGTTCTGTGTCTGATCCACCAGGACGGTCGCGGCCACCTCCGGCACCTGCTTCGCTTCGGCGAGCAGTTCCTTGTCCTCCGGCACCGGGGTGTTGTAGGTGATCGTGCTCAAGTCTTCGATGATGCGCTCCGTCCCGTCCGGGTACTTGAAGTACCGTCGCTGGGCCAGCAGACTGTCGTCGGCCAGATTGATCTCGAAAACCTCCCGATCAATCACGTGCTGCGGCGGCGTGCCCGGCAGGTCCTGCTCGAAGAAGAAGGTGAGCACTCCAACGTCGCCGCCGTCCCGCTTCTCGACCGCCATCTCGTGCTTGATGTGCGGCCAGTTCTTCAGGAAGCGGTCCGTCAGTCCGCCCGAGCGGTAGAACCGCAGCAGCCGCGGCACCGCCTTCTCCGCCTTGTCCCACACCGGCGTCAGATCGGCCCGGTAGAGGGCCTTGGTGCGCCCGTCGTAGAACCACCATTGCTTCGTATCCAGATCGGCCTTCGCCGCCATCAGCTTGCCGGCCCCCTTGTCATAGTAGCGTACGGCCTGCGCGCGCTCCCCCATCCACATCTCCTGCAGCCCGGGCATCAACTCCTTGCCCCCGCTGACGCGCCCGCCCATGTAGAGCGAGGTTACGTTCTCCATCGCCTGGGCCACGCTCGCGAAGATCGTCTTCGCATCTCGGGTCCCGTGCCGTCCCGGCACCACGACCGCCGCCAAGGCCGCGATCACCACCATCGCGGCTGCGGCCAACAGCACCCGTCTCTTCATGTGACTCTCCTTTGTCTGTGGTAGGACAGAAGGCGAGTCGGCCGCGGCCAGCACCTTCGCCAGCAGCGCCTCCGGAGGCGCGTGCCGCGGCAGCGTCTGCAGGGCCGAATCCAGCGCACGGATGCGCCCCGCTTCGGCCCGGCAGGCCGGACAATGGAGGAGATGTAGCGCCACTCGCAGGCCGCCCTCCGCACCGAGCATCATCGCTCTTGCTCGTTCGCAGTTCATCTCGCCACCTCCGGCCCCGGCAGCAGGCCTCGCAGCCTCTCGAACGCCCTCGCCCGCCGGGACTTGACCGTGCCGAGAGGGACCTCCAACGCCGCCGCCACCTGCCGGAGGGAGAGCCCCTCCAGGTTGTGCAGCACGATCACCTCGCGGTAGAGATCGGGCAGCCCCTCCACCGCGTCGTGCACGCGGTCCGAGGAATCGCGTCGCTCGAGTTCGACCTGGGGCGCGGGCGCGGTGTCCATCACCGCGTTCTCCGCGCACTCCTCCAGGGCGACGGTCGTCAGCCCCGCGCGCCGGCGGTACTGTAGGTACTCGTTCCGGGCGATGCGATAGATCCAGGCCTTCATCGCGCGTTCTCCCCGTGCCTCGGGTGGATGCTGCCAGACCTTCACGAACGTCTCCTGTGTCAGGTCCTCGGCGAGGGTGCGATCGCGGGCGATCCAGCAGAGGTAGTTGTACACCCCTGCGTGGTACCGCCGCGCGAGGCGCTCGAACTGCGCCCGCCACTGCCCGGCACGCGGCTGCGTGCCGGCCTCGCTGCTCGCCATTCCATCCATTGCGTCTCCCGGCCGGAGAGACTTGCGTCAGCTATACCAATGCGAAGTTGGGGCCCGCGGTTCGCGGATCAGTGGGGCGAGGCGGAGCCTGCCGCCACACCCCCCACTATCCCACAGACCCGGGCGTGTGCCAAGGCCGGCCCTCGGAGCCCGCCCTACCGCCAGAGGGGTGGGAGCGCCTGTCCCGGCTGATCCAGTAGGCGCGACAGTCGGCGTGGATTCGGTATAGTAACTGTATGGATGGCTTGCGGTTTGACCGTGACGAGAGAGGAAGCGAGTGGCCGAACCGGCGCCGATTCGACTGGAACGGACGGAGGCCCGGGAACCTGACGCGGAGTTGATTCGCGGGCTGCGAGAGGGCTCTCCTGAGGCGTACGCGGTACTGCGGCGGCGGCTTGGACCGGCGCTGTACCGGTACGCCGCGGTGCGACTGCTGGGGGATGCGCAGGCCGCAGAGGATCTGACCGTCCGGGCGCTCGCGGACGCGGTGATGAACATTGGCGGGTATGACGCCAAGCGGGCGTCGCTGTCCTCGTGGATGTACGGGATCATGCGACGCCAGATCCAGCGGGAACTGGCCAGGCGCAGGCGGCGCAAGACCATCCCCTTGTGGGCGCAGGTTTCGCTGGAGGCCGCAGCCGAGAGTACGGCCGGCGGCGATGTGGCCGCGGAATCGGCGCAGCGGATCGACGCGCAACGCCAGGTGGCGGCGCTGGCCCGCGTGCTCTCAGCTCTCGAGTTCGAGGTGCTGGTGCTGAGCTGCGCGGAGGGACTCTCCGCACCGGAGATCGCAAGGCTGGTAGGTCGGTCGCAGCGAGCCATCCACTCGCTGCTGCACAGGGCCAAGCAGAAGGCCCGGAACAGGTTGATCGAAGATGAGCGATGAGCAGGTGAGCCAAGCCCTGCGCGCGCTGGTGGGGCGCGCGGTGGTGCCCATGAGTGAGGGCTGGGAATCGCGCGCAGCGCAGGCGATGATGGGAGAGCGTCCGCGCCGAAGTCGCCTCCGACGCCCTCTCCTGGTGGCCGCGGTGTGTGTTGCGGCGGCGACCCTGGCCCTGGGGCTGAATCCCTTCCGCTGGAGCGGCCGCTCGCCTGCCCTGGACCAGGCGCTGGCCGCGGCCGCCCGGGCGGATACTGTGCATGCCTATGGCTATTTTGGGGACAAGACGAGCAATAGGAAGTTTGAGGTATGGGAGTCGCGGGACGGGTTCCGCAGGTGCGAAGTCCGATCCGGCGGCCGCCTCGAGTTCCTGGAGCTGTCCGACGG
>Ga0315282_10001769_pt1 | contig 40336 bp, 37 predicted proteins | sample YL17G07_20_MG_FD_203693 | JGI IMG/M metagenome (GOLD analysis project Ga0315282, IMG submission 203693) | Sediment microbial communities from Yellowstone Lake, YNP, Wyoming, USA - YL17G07_20 | ecosystem: Environmental > Aquatic > Freshwater > Lake > Sediment | place: USA: Wyoming | collected...
CGAATCCCGTATCAACAACCGGCCGAGGAAGTGCTTGAAGTACAAAACGCCCCTCGAAGTCTTCACCCGAGTCGTTGCACTTCGAAGTTGAATGTGCACCCCCAAATCAAAGACTTAAGGCATGCCTTTGCCTTGCCGATATGTTTTTCCTTAAGTGCCTCATTCGGGGGTCAAAACGGGGCATTTAAGGCTAAAAAACACCCTGTTTTTTAACAGATCCCTTGCTATTTCAATTAGATACTGAGGTCCGACCCCATTAATAATTGAGGGTGCCGGCGGCGTGGCGCGCCCGGAGGGCGGCCAGCATGTCGTCCGTCATCTTCCCCAGATCGTAAGCGGGGCGCCAGCCCCACTCCTCGCGGGCCGCGGAATCGTCGATCGAGGCCGGCCAGGAGTCGGCGATGGCCTGCCGGAAATCGGGCTTGTACTCGCAGACGAACGAGGGCATCCTCTTCTTGATCTCGGCGGCCAGCTCGCCCGCCGTGAAGCTCATGGCGGTGACGTTGAAGTTCGAGTGGTGCCGGAGCTTGTCGAAATCGGCGTCCATGAGATCCATCGTGCACTTCAGGCAGTCCGGCATGTACATCATCGGCAGGCGCGAGTCCTCGCGGAGGAAACAGGTGTAGCGGCCGTACTTGACGGCCTCGTAGAAGATGGCCACGGCGTAGTCGGTCGTCCCGCCGCCGGGGAGGGTCTGGTGGCTGATGATGCCCGGGTAGCGGCAGCCCCGGACGTCGAGGCCGTATTTCTGGACGTAATAATCGCAGAGGTGCTCGCCCGCCACCTTGGTCACGCCGTACATGGTCGTCGGGTCGAGGATGGTGTCCTGGGGCGTGTTTTCCCGGGGCGTCGCCGGGCCGAACACGGCGATCGAGCTCGGAGAATAAACCCGGATGAGGCCCAGGCCGCGGGCCGCCTCCAGGACGTTGTAGAGGCCCGTCATGTTGATGTGCCAGGCCTTCTGCGGGTTCTTCTCGCCGGTGGCCGAGAGCAGGGCGGCCAGATGGTAGATCGTGTTGATCCTGTACCTGCGGATGAGCCCCTCGAGGGCCGGCCGGTCGACGACGTCAAGCGTTTCGAACGGCCCGGACTCGGCCAGCGCCCCCGTCGGCTTGATGATATCCGTGACCACGACGTCGTCGCTGCCGTACTTGGCGCGCAGGGCCTGGGCCAGGTCCGATCCGATCTGGCCGGCCGCGCCCGTCATCAGGATCCGTTCCGTTTCTTTCTTCATGATCGAGTCTCCGTCAGAGGCCGCACGGGCCTCGCAAAGCGTATTTTTATAGCACAGGGGGCGGCCGAAAGCAATTCCCCCCTTGCCTTGCGCCGCGTCTTCCGCTAAAGTGATACTCCTCGATCATGATAAGAACGGCAATCCACCCGCAGGAGGCGTAATCATGCCCGTCGTTCTCAACGGAGAAGGCCTGACCATCGAAAAAGTCGTCCAGGTCGCCCGCCGCAACGAGCCCATCGCCCTCTGCCCCGAGGCGAAAAAGCGGATCGAGAAATGCCGGGCCCTGCTCGAGGATAAAATCCAGAAGCGCGAGATCATGTACGGCGTCAACACAGGCATCGGCGAGCTGGCCAACGTCGTCCTGAACCAGGAGCAGGTCGAGAAATACCAGCGTTACCTCGTCTACAGCCACGCCGCCGGCTACGGCAAGCCCATGCCCGAGGACGTCGTCCGGGCGGCCATCCTCAGCCGGATCAGCTGCCACTGCCACGGCCACTCCGGGCTCCGCCTGGCGGTGGTCGAAACCCTCGTCGAGCTCCTCAACAAGGGCGTGACGCCCGTCATGTGCGAGAAGGGCTCGGTCGGCGCCTGCGGCGACCTTTCGCCCATGGCCCAGATGGCCCTCGTCCCGATGGGGGAGGGCGAGGCCTTCTACCGCGGCGAGCGCCTGCCCGGCGCCGAGGCCCTCAAGCGGGCCGGCATCAAGCCCGTCACTCTCCACGCCCGCGACGGCCTGGCCATGATCAACGGCTCCAACGTCATCGCCGGCATGTCGGCCCTGACCATCCACGACGTCCACCGCTGGCTCAAGATGTCCGAGATCGCCGCCGCCATGACCCTCGAGGTTCTCAACGCCAACATGAAGGCCTATGACGAACGCGTCCACAAGACACGCGGCTACCCCGGCGCCCTCGAGTCGGCCGAGAACATCCGCCGGATCACCGAGGGCAGCGGCCTTCTCGCCCAGACCGGCAAGAAGGTCCAGGACGCCTACAGCCTGCGGAGCACGCCCCAGGTCGTCGGGGCGGGCCGCGACGCCCTCAAGTGGGCTCGCTACATGATCGAGATCGAGCTCAACGGCGCCGCCGACAACCCGATCTTCTTCCCCGACGAGCAGCTCGTCCTGACCGGGGCGAACTTCCAGGGCGTCCCCATGGCCTTCGCCCTCGAGCTCCTCGGCACGGCCGTGACGACGATCTCCGTCCTCTCCGAGCGGCGCCACAACCGCCTGATGAATCCCCACCTGAGCGCCGGCCTGCCCGCCTTCCTGACCAAGGGCGCCGGCATGTTCTCCGGTCTGATGCTCACCCAGTACACGGCGGGCGCGCTCGTCTGCGAAAACCGGGTCCTGTCCACGCCGGCGGCCACGGGCTCCATCCCGGCCGCGGCCGACCAAGAGGACTTCGTCAGCATGGGCATGACGACGGCCCTCAAGACCCGCCAGATCATCGACAACGCCCAGGCCGTCCTGGCCATCGAGCTGATGGCCGGCGCCCAAGCCGTGGATTTCCGCCGGCCGGTCAAGCCGGGCAAGGGCGTTCAGGCCGCCTACGACGTCATCCGCAAGCACGTCGCCGTCCTCGAGGAGGACAGGCCGCTGTACGACGACATCAACCGGCTCAAGGAAGTGGTCCAGTCCGGCGAGATCCTCGAGGCGGTCGAGGCCGCCGTCGGCACGCTGAAGTGATCCGCTCCCGCCCTCGAGGCGGGACGATATCGAGAACGGCCCTGGGCCGTGGGAGGAGGATGCCATGAGCCTGCGCATCGCCCTCGTGACCGGCGCCGCCCGCGGCATGGGACGCCAGATCGCCCTTAAGCTGGCCGGCGATGTTTCCGGAGTCGCCGTCCACTATTTCAGCCGCCGGGACGAGGCCCAGGAGCTGGCCGCCGCCATCCGCGACATGGGCAAGCTCAGCGCCGTCTTCCGGGCCGACCTCGCCCAGAAGGCCCAGGCCGCCGGTCTCATCAAGAAGGTCGAGGAAAAATTTGCCCGGGTCGACATCCTGGTCAACAACGTCGGGCCCTTTCTCGTCAAGCCCTGGGACCAGCTCGAGGTCTCCGACTGGGAACGCGTCCTGCGGGGCAACCTGATGAGCTCGTATTTCTGCATCAAGGCGGCCCTGGCCGGCATGAGAAAGCGCCGGTGGGGGAGGATCATCAACATCGGCTACAGCCGGGCCGAGCAGCTGACGTCGTTCCCGACCATCGTTCCCTACGCCGCGGCCAAGACCGGCCTCCTCATCCTGACGCGGACGGCCGCCGTGTCCGAGGCCCCCAACGGCATCACGGTCAACATGGTCTCGCCCGGGCTGATCAAGGGCGGCGTCCTGCCCCAGTCCCGCGACCTCTCCGAGTCCCGGCTGGGCACCTTCGAGGACGTGGCCGAAGCCGTGGCCTACCTGGCCTCGGACAAGGCCGCCGCGGTCACCGGGGCCAACCTCATCGTCGCCGGCACCTGGAAGATGTGAGCGGCGCCGGCGCCCGCCGGCTTCATTGACTTCCCCGGCGGCCCGCGCTAGTATGGGAAGAAATCGGGAATCGTTCTCAGGAGGGGTCACATGGGCGTCATCATCTGGCTCGTCATCGTCGGCGTCTTCATTTTCCTGGCCGGCATCCGTATCATCCGGCCGACGCACCGGGGCCTGGTCGAGCGCCTCGGCCGGTACAACCGCTTCGCCAAGGCCGGCTTCCAGTGGGTCATCCCCGTCATCGAGACATTGCATAGCGTCAACATCACGGAGCAGATGGTGGACGCGGCGCCCCAGGAGATCATCACCTACGACAACCTCAACGCCCGGGTCGACGCCCAGGTCTATTTCAAGGTCAAGGACGACGAGGAGAGCGTCAAGGCCAGCCAGTACAACGTCAACAACTACCAGTGGCAGATCGTCAACCTGGCCCGGACGACCCTCCGCAACATCATCGGCACGCTGACCCTCAAGTCGGCCAACAGCGAGCGGGGCAAGATCAACGAGGAGCTGCTCAAGACCCTGTCCACGGAGACGGCCCGCTGGGGGATCGACATCGTCCGGACCGAGCTCAAGGAGATCGATCCGCCCAAGGACGTCCAGGAGACGATGAACAAGGTCGTCAAGGCCGAGAACGAGAAAGTCGCGGCCGTCGACTTCGCCACGGCCCGGGAAACAGTCGCGGACGGCGAGCGGCGGGCCGAGATCAAGAAGGCCGACGGCGTCCGTCAGGGCAAGATCCTCGAGGCCCAGGGCGAGGCCGAGGCCATCCGCCTGGTCAACGAGGCGGCCGAGAAATATTTCGTCGGCAACGCCCAGATCCTGCGGCGCCTGCAGGCGCTCGAGACGGCCCTTCAGAACAACGCCAAGATCGTCCTTCCCTCCGACAAGGACATCGTCAACGTCATCGGCGAGATGGCCGGCATCCTGCCGATCAAGAAGGGGTAGGTCCGGCGCCGGGGGCGTACCGGGGGACTGTCCCTCTAGTCGATCCCGACGAGCGCGATCCGGATCTGGCGCGCCTTCCCGTCGCGCTCCACGGTCAGGGCCACCGTGTCTCCGATCTTGTAGTTGTCGAGCGCGGTGAAGAAGTCGTCATAGGACTTGATCTTCTTCCCGTCGATGGCCGTGATGACGTCCCGGATATAGAGCCGGCCGAAGGCGTCACGGGTCAGGCCGCGCAGTCCGAGCCCGTAGGCCTGGCTGTCCCGTGGCACGTCCCGGATGACGGCGCCCCTGATGTCCGCCCGGCTGGCGTACTCGTCCGGCACGAAGCTGATCCCGCCGATGCCGGGCCGGGTGACCTTGCCGAACTGGATGATCTGGGGGACGATCTTCTTGATGAGGTCCACCGGCAGGGCGAATCCGACGCCGCTCGACGTGCCGGACGCGCTGATCATCATCGTGTTCATGCCGACGAGCTCGCCCGACGAATCGAGCAGCGGCCCGCCCGAGTTCCCCGGGTTGATGGACGCGTCGGTCTGGATCATATCGCGGATGGTCACCCCGCCGGCTCCGGGCATGCTCCGCCCGAGGGCGCTGACGATGCCCTTGGTGACCGTGTGATCGAAGCCGAACGGGTTGCCGATGGCGATGACCTTCTGCCCGACCTGGAGATCGCGGGAAGTCCCGATCTGGACCGGCTGGAGGTCAGGGACCTGCTCGAGGAGCTGGAGCACCGCGACGTCCTTGGTCGGCTCGCGGCCGATGAGCTTGGCCTCGATCTGCTTCTGGTTGGGAAGGCTGACAATGAACTTGACGCCGTCCTCGATGACGTGGAAGTTCGTCACGATGCGGCCCTTCTCGTCCCAGACGAAGCCGGAGCCGCTGCCCCGGGCCACGGGCTGGTCCGACTGGTAGAAGAAGTCCTGGACGTACTGCATGTTGGTGATGAACACGACGGAGTTGCGGGTTTTCTTGACGATGTCGATCGTGTTCTGCTCGTCCTCGGTCAGCTTTCTCGCGGCCGGGGGCGCCGTCTGGGCGAAGGCCAGCAAGGCCAGTCCCATGACCAGAGCTATGGACAGTCCCAATGGTTTTTTCATGATGCCCATCCTTTTCCGAGAGTGTGGCCGGGGAAAAATCCCCGGATGATATCGTCGTCGGTCTTCATGAGAAGTCCCCATCTCTCCCTATTATATAGGGGAGCCGGCAAAACCGGAAAGCCTCCGCCGCTGCCGCTCATTCCCGCGGGCCGGGATCCGCCGCCGCGCGTGCCCGCATCTCCTCGAGAAACGCCACCGCCCGCCTCAGGTGGGGGATGACGATGGAGCCGCCGACGATGAGCGAGACCGTGAAGGTCTCGAAGAGCTCCTCCTTGGTCGCCCCGCGGTCGAGCGCCTGGACGATGTGGTAGCTGACGCAGTCGTCGCAGCGCAAGGCCAGGGACGCGGCCAGGCCCATCAGCTCCTTCGTCTTGGCGTCCAGGGCGCCGGGCTGGTAGGTCCGCTCGTCGAGGCCGAAAAAGCGCTTGATCTCGAGCGTCCCCTCGTCCATGATCTTCCTGTCCATGTCCTGACGGAATTTCGTGAAATCCTCGTAACGTCCCATGGGTAACGCTCCTTTCTCCCTTTAAAAGTATAACACGATCCGGACTCCGCGGAGGATCCCCGGACGGCCGCCGGGGACTGCCCGGCCGCCGAGACGCGCGCCGGCCGGCGGCCCGCCGCCGGCTCCCGCCCGGGTTTGGCGAACAGGCGGGAACGTGATATAGTGAGACTCCTCAGCCCGTCGGCTGACCGGCATTTATCGACGGGGCGCCGCGGACACCGGGGGCCCCGGGATTCAGAGGATACCATGAAGATAGAACTGACGAAAGAACAACTCGGCGGCTTGGCCAAGCTCGTCTTCCTCGGCAACTGGCTGGCCAACAGCTGGCGCAACGAGGACGTCATCGACGAGTACGACGAGGTCGAGAGCCTCGTCCTGGCCGAGGCGGCCAAACACGGCTTCGAGGAGTACGCCGAGTTCGACGAGGAAGAGAAGAAGGCCCTGCCGTCCCACGAGCTCGAAGAGAAGATGACCGAAACGATCGATTTCTACAACGACAACACCTTCTGGGACCAGCTCATCTACCGGATGGCCGACCGTGACTACGTGCGCAAGTACGGCGAGGAGGCCTTCGACGAGCTGACGACGGATAAGGGCATGGAGAAGGAACGGCCGCTCGTCGAGAAGTACGAGAAGGAATTCAACGAGAACGGCCTCGACCGGCTGGAAATCCGCCGCGACAACTGAGCCGGGCGCCCACCCCCGCGGCGCTCACTTCCTTTTTTCGAGCTCATCGACCTTCTTCTTGACCGCCGGCTGGTTCGGGCTGAGCTCGAGCGATTTCTTGAAGGCCGCCAGGGCCTCCTTCGGTTTCCCCAGGCCGATGTAACATTCCCCCATGGAGTTCATGATGTCGGCGTTGACGCCGTAATGGGTGACGGCTTGGTCCAGGATGTCGACGGCCCGGCCGAACTCGCCCGTTCGTTTCAGGGCCTCGGCGGCCAGGATGGAAGCTTCATAGGTCGTCGCCTTGTCGGTCCGGCTGAGGAACGGAGCGATGATCCTCGAAGCGTCGGCGGCCCGGCCCAGCGCCAGATAGACCTTGGCCAGGTTGGTCGCCGTCCCCTCGGATTCCGGCATCCGCTGGCAGGCCCGCTCCAGGACGATGCGCGACTCCTCGAGGCGGCCGAGGTTGAAGAGCTGGGCGCCGGTGATCTCCGAGTAGACGGGGTCTCCCGCGTCGGGCAGGACCCGGGCCGAGAACCACGGCCTCGGGACGGCCTCGACGAAGGTCAGGTCGAACTCCTCCGAGGCCGAGACGATCTCTGCCCCGGCGTTCACCACCGAGACCCGGACGACGTAATGGGCGGGCGGGAAATCCGCCAGGGGGACCTGTTCGACGACGTTGGGCATGTCGGGGCACTCCGAGAACTTCCGGACGATGTCCCGAAAAGGCTTGTCGTCCCTGAGGAAGGAGATCCGGATCTCGCCGCCGGCGACGAGGTCGTCGGCCGCGTTGTTGAGCTGGAAAGCGACGGCCAGCGTATCCTGCCGCGTGAAAACCCTGCTCGGCTGGCAGTAGATCTGGAAGGGCCCCATGCGGAAGGCCTTCATCTTGCGCTCCGCGGGCTCCAGGCGGACGACGCGGTAGCCGAGCAGGGGCTGGGTCAGCTGGACGGCCGTCCCGCCCTGGGGGATGCGCAGGGTCTGCTCGACCGTCGTGAATTCCTTGGAGACCTCGTTCTTCATCAGGATGGAGACGCTGTAGTCCCCGCCGAGAAGAGGGAAGAGGTCCTGATAGTCGAAGGGCGCCTGGCGGGCGCCGGCGGCCTCGTCCTCGGTCAGGTTCAGGGACACGGTCTTGTCGAACTGGTGGACGAGCCGGCCGTCGGCCGTCGTCACCTTGCCGTTGACCTTGAGCGTTGTGTAGAACTTGCTCTCGTACTGGTTCATCGACAGCCGCCGGGGCTCGACGGCGTAGTGGACGAAGTATGGGCCCGAGGCGTCCCGGAAGACCTTGATGAGGCTGTCGCTTTCGAGGTAGTTCGCGGTGTACTCGACCTCGACGATGTCCTTGTATTGCAGGAACTTCCTGGCGTACCTCGATTCGACGCTCCGGGCCGGGGCCGATTCGATCTTCTGGATGAGGAGGTCGGACGACATCGACGGCCGGCCGTAGGTCGTCCCCGCCTCTCCGGGGATCAGGGACAGCGAGACGGCGGCCAGGCTGGGCTCGGCCTGCTGGAGCTTCTCGTAGGCCGTCGTGTAATCCGCGGTGTCGTAATAGCCGGTCAGAAGGGCCTGGGGCCCGTCGGCGACCGGGCTGTAAAGCTTGTACTCGCCGTGGCCCCCCCGCCTGAAGAAGACGACGTTGAAGCCGGCCGGCAATCCCATGTCCGATTTCCCCTGGTAGAACCAGACCTCGGCGTCATAAATCGTGGCCTCGGCTTCGAATCTCTGGATCTCCCGCGGCTCTCCCAGGATGAGGTAGATGCGGCCGCGGTCCGTCTTCCGTCCCGGCCGGGGCGCGTCCCGGCCGAAATAGCGGTCGACGTACTCAAGCCGCCGGTAGTATTCGGTCTTGTATTCGTTCTCCGGGCTGTCCGGGGTCGGGTCGCGCTGTTTCCAGAAGGCCTCGATGAAGAGGTCGCGCTCCCGGTCCGTCTGGAGCTTGAGGAAGACGTCCCTTTCGACCGAGGTGGCGATGACGGCGACGTCGTCGTCGATCCACTTCCGGTAGGTCTCCGGGAGTTTCTGCTTGTCGGCGGCCGCCAGAAGAGAGGCGAGAACGACGGCCAGCAAGGGGAGAACGGGGAAGAGCTTTTTCACCCTCACATCATAGCATAAAAAAGAGAGGGGGCGGCAGGGCCGCCCCCTCCTGGATGAGCGATCGCGCTGACAGCCTAGAAGTTGAGGTAGAACGAGAGCGCGAATTTCTGCGGCGGCGCGTAGGACGTCGCGTTGCCGAAGGTCGCCAGATCAAAGCGCTGGTCCACGCCCAGGATCGGCTGCGAGTTGAGAACGTTCGTGCAGCGCAGCTCGATGATGCCCCTGAACCTGTTGGCGAAGGGGATGGTGTAGGAGAGCTGGAGGTCCATGTTGACCCAGGTCTTGAGCGTGCGCGAGCCGGCCTTTTCGGCGTACATGTAATAATTGCCGTAGTAATCCATGAGACGGGCTTCCCAGGGCCGGCCGCTCTGGAGCCGCGCGAACCAACCCAGGTTGAAGTGCTTGAAGAACGACCAGGTCCCGAGGATCTTCAGGACGTGGGTCCGGTCTCCGGACATGCGGCCGTACCGGTTGGGATCGTCGAGGTAGAGGCCGGGTGCGTCTTCGAGGTAGGACGACGCGTAGAAGAGCGCCGTGCCGGCGGCGTAATCGAGGTCCCAGTTTCCGGACAGCCGGCTCAGGGAGTAGGTCAGGGAGAACGACCAATTGTCGGCGTACTGCTTCCTCAGCTCGACGCTGAGGGCCTTGTAGACGCGCTCCGCCTTGCTGACCGTGACCGTGTTGTCGTTGTAGGTGACCGTCTCGCCGTCGAGGTTGCCGTACACGTACGCCGCGGGAGACGTGTCGCGTCCAACGGTCGGGAAGTCCTCGATGACGTGCTTGACCGTGCGGTACTGGCCCCAGAAGTCGACGCTCCAGACCCGGCCGATCGGCCGGCTGTAGCCGGCGACAAATTCGTCGGTGTAGGTCGGCTTGACGCCCGGCAGGACGACCTTGCCGGATTCGTTGGCTTGGATGACCGTCTCAATGAGCGAGCCGTCGGCCTGTCTGAAGTAGGAGTCGGTCCGGTAGATGCGGATGGGCGCGGCCGCCCGGGACAGGCTGCGGTTGTCCATATTGTTGTAGCGTCCCCAGTTGGCGTAGATCTTGTCGCCGAGCTTGGGGAAGAGCGCGTAGGTGAAACCGAGCCGGGGCTGGATCTCCTTGTCGAAATTGAACTTGAGGAAGGTCTCCCTCTCGCCGGCCTTGCCGGCGCTGAATTCGTCCCGGTTGATGAGGACGCCCAGCGTCAGGGTCAGGCGCTCGCCGATGGTCAGGTTGTCCTGGGCGAAGATCGAGTAGGTCCGGCCGTAGGACTTTTGCGCCTGGTCGGTGTAATACCGGGCGCGGAAAGCCGGCACGCCGCCGCGTGTCGTGGTGATGATCGAGCCCCAGCCGTTGGCCTTGCGCCAGAGGTCCTCGCCGCCGTCGTCGAAGGAGAAGCCGGCCTTGATGACGTGAGACATGTTGGCGAAATCGAGGTACTTGGTGAGAACGGCCTTGGCTTCGTCGCGGGTGAAGTTCTGCGTGTTGTACTCCGAGGCGCCGCCGACGTACTGGCCGGCCACTGTGGCCGGCGAGATGATGTAGCCGGTGGCCGTCCGGAAATAGCCCATCCGGTCGAGATTTTCGAGGTCGAACGTCGCCGGCAGATACCCGAGGTCGGTGATGGGAACGCTGGAATAGTTCTCCTTGACGTGGTCGTAGCGGACCTCGAGGAGGGCGGACTGGGTGATCGTCCAGACCCAGGAACCGAAGAGGATCTGGGACAGGCCCTTGCCGTTGATGGCGACGCTCGGGGCGTCGTTGACGCCGATGCCGGAGTTCCCGTCCTTATAGCTGTTGGTGCGGAAGCTCAACGCGAACAGGTGGGCCTTGAACGGGTTGGCGCTGAGCTTGCCGAAGAACTCGTTCGATGTCGACTTGGCGTCGGGCACGTCGCCCAGATTGTTGACCCGGCCCGTCGTCTTGGAATAGGGCAGGTTCCCCGAAACGTACCAGAACAGCTTGTCCTTGATGACGGGGCCGCCGATGCCGAAGGCCGGAGCGCTCTGGTTGTACTTCGTGATGATGGTCGGGTCGCGGAAGCCGGCCGTCCAACTTGCCGGCTCGTAGACGAAGCGGAAGGAGCCCGAAATCTGGTTCGAGCCCGACTTGGTGATGGCGTTGGTCACCATGCCGGCGGCGCGGCCGAACTCGGCGCTGATGCCGCCCCGCTTGATGTTGACTTCCTGGATGTCCATCTCGGAGAAGTTCGCGCCCAGGTAGCCGAAGAGCGGGTTGGTGATGTTCGACCCGTCATAGAGATAGACGTTGTCCTGCTTGTTGCCGCCGGCGTTCGGGGCGAAGTCCCGGTTGTCGGCGACGCCGGGGGCCAGCTGGAGAAGGGCCGCGTAGGACCGCCCCATGGGCAGGTTCTCGATCAGGGACTTCTGCCAGTTGGACGAAATCTCGGTTGATTTCAGGTCCACGAGGGGAGCGACCGCGCGGACCGTGACCTCCTCGGCCACCCGGCCGACCGGGGACATGACGACGTTGAGGGTCGTCTGCCGGTCCAGGGAGATGATGACTTCGGCGGTGAAGTCCATCATCTGGGGATGCGTGGCGAGGATCGTGTAGGTCCCCGGGGGGACGGCCGGGAAGAGATACACGCCGTCTTTTCCGGTCGTGAAGTCCCGGCCTTGCGGGATCCCAGACCCCGCGATGGTCAACTTCGCCCCAGTGAGCACGTTGCCGTCGGCATCCTTGACGAGGCCGCGGACAGAGCCCCTTTCCTGGGCCGCGAGCGAAGCGGCGCAACCCAGGAAGCACGCGAGGATGACCAGTGTGGTGATTTTGGTTTTAAGATTCATTCCTCTCCTCCTTTCTCGCCGGAAGACGCTCAAAGGAACGAGGACACGCGAAAATTCCCGCCGTTGCCTGACCGAATTTGGGTGCGATCGCCCCTGAGGCTCCCCAGCGAGTGGAAACTTATCACCGCGGGACGGCCGATGTCAATAAGCTTTCTTTATGTTCTTCAGGGGGCCTGCGGCGGGCGGCTATTTCCAGAAAAGAAGGTCCGGCGGGGTTCTGTTGACGGCCGCGAACTTGACGGTCGGATGGCCGACGACGATCGGCGCCACGACCTGATGGCCTTCCGGAATTCCGAAGCGCTTCCCGCCTTCGGCGGTCCCGAGATACACGGTCACAAAGCCCATCCAGCAGGTCCCCAGGCCGAGGCCGCGGGCCGCGAGCATAAGGTTTTCGGCGGCCAGGGCGCAATCGTTCACGGCAGTGGGGGAGGCATCCGGCTTGGCGCAAATGAGGACGAGCGTGGGCGCGCCGTACAAGAGGCTGTACTTGGGGTCCTCGAGGGTGCTGCGATACGGAGCGAGCTGCGGAATGCTGTCGATCAACCCGAGCATGTGGGCCTTGGTCCGGGCGTCCAGGTCGGCGAGGATGGCGGCGTCCTCGATGACGGCGAAAGTCCAGGGCTGGGCGCCCATGCCGCACGGCGCCTGGACCGCGGCCTCGATCAGCTGTTGGACGAGGGCCCGGTCGACGGGCTTGCGCTCGTAGGCGCGGATGGAGCGGCGGGTGTAGATGGCTTCTTTCAAGTCCATGGTTTGAGGCCTCCTGCGGCGGATGATTATGGCCGGATGTTATCCGATGGCCGGTCAGGAAGTCAAGGTTTAGCCCCATTGAATTGAGATTGCGACGATTCCCAGGCGTCGTTTATGCATGGGGAGCCTTTCATATTGCAGGCTTGTGTTGACCTGATCAAGGAGTCCGGATAAAAGACGTCATCGCGAGCGAAGCGCGGCGATCTCGACTATGTATGGGAGGAGGGTGGCTCGCTTGACGCGAGGCGAAGCCAAAGTTATACTATAGTGTAACAATTTGAAGGGGGCCTGATCATGCGTTTCGCGGGCGTCAAGGAGCTCAAGCAAAAGACCATGGGCCTTCTCAAGGAGTCGGAGAAGGGCGACATCATCATCACCGCCTACGGGAAGCCGGCCGCCGTCCTCCATCATGTGACCGACGAAGATCTCGCGGATTACCTCATGGAGAACGACCCCGGATTTCAAGCGAGAATCGAAGAGGCCTACGCCGAATACTCTAAGCTGGGCGGCGTTGGTGCCGACGAGCTGCTCCGGCGGATCGAGAAGCGGCATGGGCGAAAAGCGGTTTAGCGTCGTCTTCAGCCCGGCGGCGGCGAGGGACGTCGAAAGCCTGGAAGCCGCGGCGGCCGGCCGGCTCATCAAGGACATCAAGACATACCTCGAGGTCCGCCCCATTCCGATAGGGAAGTCCCGCGTCAAGAAGCTCTCCGGATACGCCCCGCCTCTTTACAGGATTCGGAGCGGGGACTTCCGCGCCTACTACAGAATCCGCGGACCGGAGGTCGTCATCCTGGCGGTCATGCGTCGCAAGGACAGCGGAAAGCGGATCAAAAGAATCGCCGAGAAAGGCCGGAAGGGTTATTCCAGTCGGCCGAAAACCGGCTTTCTCTGATCTTTCTCGCAATATTGACTTTCCCTCTTGACAAACGCCGCCGCCGGCATTATTTTATTAACGGTGAACAAAATGGTAAACAAACTCCGACGGGAACTCACCCCCAAACAGACGGCGGTCCTGCGGGCTGTCGAGGACTTCGTTCTCGAGCACGGCTACGCCCCGACCGTCCGCGGCCTGGCCGCCGCTCTCCGGATGGCCAACCCCTCGGCCGTCTTCAAGCACCTCCTGAGCCTCGAGCGCAAGGGCTATCTCAGCCGCGAGGGCGGAGAGATCCGGGTCGCCGGCCTGCCGACCCTCCTCGAGAGCCAGGTCAAGGTGCCGCTGGCCGGCCTCGTCCCGGCCGGCGTGGCGCGCGAGGCCTTCGAGGTCTCGGGCGAGGCCATGGACGTCCCGGCCTGGATGGTCGGCCGGAAGCGGGGCAACATCTTCTGCATCCGGGTCGACGGCAAGAGCATGATCGACGCCTACATCGACGACGGCGACCACGTCCTGCTCGAGCGGACGAACACGGCCAGCTCGGGGGAGATGGTGGTGGCCATGCTCGGCGACGGGTCGGTCACCCTGAAACGGCTGCGGCAGGACGCCGGCCGGATCTACCTCGTGCCCGAGAACCCGGCCTTCCAGCCGATCGAGGCGCCGGACGCGAGGATCCTGGGCCGGGTCGTCGGGGTCCTGCGGAAATATTGAGAAGGCCGCCGGCGCGCGGCTGAGTTCGAAAATTTAAAGCTCATGAGAATGAAAGGGAGAACTATGCTTGTCCCAAGCGGAGCGCCGGCCCCGCGCGAGAAGGAAGGGGACGGCCCCCGGGGATGAGCTGCGGAGCGTGACATGGATCGCCGCTACGTCGTCCACATCGACATCGACGCCTTTTTCGCCGCCGTCGAGGTTCTGCTCAACCCGGCGCTCAAGGGCCTGCCGGTCATCGTCGGCGGCCTGCCCCACGAGCGCGGCGTCGCCTCGACCTGCTCCTACGAGGCCCGCGCCTACGGCGTCCATTCCGGCATGCCCCTCCGCCAGTGCTACAAGCTCTGTCCCCAAGGGACGTTCGTCCGCGGCAGTTACCAGGTCTACCAGACCTTCTCCGAGCGCTTCTTCCACGTCCTCCACGCCTACACACCCGACGTCGAAGAGGCCTCCCTCGACGAGGCTTACCTCGAGCTCACCCGCTGCGGGCGCCTCTATCCGTCGTTCCCGGCGGCGGCCCGGGACATGAAGCGCCGGGTCGAGCGCGAGCTCGGCATCGCGGTCTCGGTCGGCGCCGCCGCGAACAAGATCATGGCCAAGCTCGCCACCCGCCAAGCCAAGCCCGCCGGCTTCTTCGAGGTCGCGCCGGGCGAGGAGGAGCCCTTCCTGCGCGGCCTGCCGATCGAGGCCCTTCCCGGCATCGGGCCCAAGGCCCAGGTCGTCCTGCGCCTGATGAACATCCACACGATCGGCGAGCTGTGGCGCCTGCCCCGCGCGACCCTCCGTTCGCTCTTCGGCGAGGCTGGCGAGGACATCTATCTCCAGTCGCGCGGCGTCGACAGCCGGGCCTTGGCCGCCCCCGGCCTGCCGAAGTCGATCTCGCGGGAGACGACCTTTCTCCAGGACCTCTGGGACCGGCCTCTGCTCCTGGCCCATCTGGCCTACCTCTGCGACCGGCTGACGCTCGGCCTGCGCGAGGACCGCCTCTACGCCCACGTCATCGAGGTCAAGGCCCGCTACGCGGACTTCCGGACCGAGATCAAGCGGCGGCTGGTCCTGACGCCTCTCCAGGAGATGGGGGCTATCTACAAGATCGCCGAGGAGCTGTTCCTCGAGCTCGTCGAGGGCTCGCGGCTGGCCCTGCGGCTGGTCGGGGTCAAGGCGGCGGACCTCGTCCGGGTGCGGCCGCTGTCGCTCTTCGAGCCGTACTCGGAGCGGCCCGAGCGGCTGGGCCGGGCGCTCGATCGCGTCCGGGAGAAGTACGGCTTCGGCTCCGTGCTCACGGCCCGCGAGAAGGCGCTCGACGCGGTCTACGCCTTTGAGCCGCGCCGCGGCTACGTGCTGAAGACGGCCTCGCTGACGAAATAGGCGCCGCCATGTTCATCCCCTTGCGCATCCATTCCGTCCACAGCCGGGGGCGGGGGAGCGTCACGATCGAGGAGGCCATGGACTGGCTCGGCCGGCGCCGTGTGCCGGCGGCGGCCCTCACCGACTTCGGCAACATCTACGGCTGGGGAAAGTGGAAACGGGCGGCCGGGGCCGGGGGATTCAAGCCCCTCTTCGGCTGCGAACTCGAGATCGGCGGCCGGCGATTCATCTTTCTCGTCAAAAACGGCGGCGGCTACGCCAACCTGATGGAGATCTTCAACCGGAGGGAGATCCGGGACGCCGCGGGCCTCGTCGCGATCTACGTTCCGGAGGGACTGTCCCCGAAGCGGGGCTGTCCCTCCGGAGATTTGTCCCCATCCGGCGCGGCCGTGGACTGGCCCGGCGACGCCGCCGCCATGCTCGCCGATCTCCGCGGCAAACTCGCGCCGGGCGATCTTTACCTCGGCGCCGATTTCGCGAATTTCCCGATGATGGGGACATGTTCCAATTTCGTAGAAATTGGTACGTGTCCCCCGAGTTCCATAAGGGGATTGCCCGTCGTCTGGGCCAACCCGCTCAAGTACATGACGAGCCCGGAGCGGCTCATCCTCCTGCGGGCCATCGAGGAGAAAATCCCTTATCCGCCCGAGCGCGACCGGCTCCTCGCCGGCATCGGAATTTTCGGCCCCGACCAGGAGGCCCTCGCCCTGCGCCGCTTCGGCGCCGCCGCCGAGTCGGCTTTCCGCCGGACCTTCGAGGCCGCCGGGAAGTGCGATTTCACTTTCGACGACATCGTCCCCAACCTGCCGGCCGACCTCTTTCCCCGGAGCCTGCGCGACGTCGTCATGGAACGCCTGACGGCGGCGAAGGGCCTGACCTGGAAGGAGCGACAGCGGGCCCGCCGCGAGCTCGAGGCCGTCGAGGCGGCCGGCTTCGGCCCTTACTTCCTTGCCGTCCATGACATCGTCGAGTTCGCCCGCCGCCGCGGCATCCTCCACAACCTGCGGGGCTCGGGCGCCTCGTCCTTCCTGGCCTTTCTTCTCGGCGTGTCCCACGTCAACCCCATGGAGTTCGATCTCTACTTCGAGCGCTTCCTCAACCGCGGCCGGCCCGAGCCGCCGGACATCGACCTGGACTTTGACTCGAGCCGCCGCGACGAGATCCTCGGCTACGTCCTCGAGACGTACGGCGCGGGCAAGACGGGCGCGGCCTGCGTCTGCAGCCTGAAGAACTTCGGGGGCCGCTCGGCGCTCTACGAGACGCTCCGGGCCTTCGGGGTGCCGCCCGACGAGGCGCGGAACCACAGCCAGCGCGTGCCGTATTTCGCGGAACCGGAGGACCTGCGCGCGGCCGCGCCGGCCCCCGGCTTCCTCGAGGCCTGGAAGCTCGCCGCCGGGCTCCAGAACGTCTGCCGCGAGGTCTCGCTGCACGTCGGCGGCGTCATCCTGACGCCCGCGCCGGTCGAACGGCGCCTGCCGCTCGAGACCTCGGCCAAGGGCTTTCGGATGACCCACTTCGACAAGGACGCGGTCGAGGACCTGCGGCTGATCAAGCTCGATCTCCTCTCGGTCCGGGGCCTGGCGGCGATCTCCGAGACCAAGGCCAAGATCCGGCTGAAGACGGTCCCGGCCGGAGACGCCAAAACGTACGCGGCGCTCCGGACGGCGCGGACCATCGGCTGCTTCCAGGTCGAGAGCCCGGCCATGATGAACCTCCTGCGGCGGATGAAGCCGGCCGACATTTTCGAGATCACCCAGGCCCTGGCCCTCGTCCGGCCGGGCCCGACCGAGAGCGGCATGAAGGAAGCGCTCCTGCGGCGCCGGAGCGGGGAGGCGGCCGTTCCGGGAGAGGGAGGCGCGCGCCCCGGGAACGCGTCCCCGCCGGTCCGCCCGTCGCCGGGTGGCGACGCCTTCCTGGCCCGGATCGTGCCGGAGACGGGCGGCATCTTCCTCTACGAGGAACAGGTCATGCAGATCGCCGAGCGCGTGGCCGGCATGCCGCCGGAGGAAGGCGACCTCCTGCGGCGGAGCCTGAAGCGGCGGGGCGGCGACCCCGCCCTCCGCGGCAAGTTCTTCCGCGAGGCGGCCGAGCGCGGCTACGCGGCGCCGGATGTCGAGCGGCTGTGGCGGACCATGGAGAAATTCTCGTCCTACTCCTTCAACAAGGCCCACAGCGCCTCGTACGCCCACATGGCCTACCAGGCCGCCTACCTCAAGGTCCACCATCCGCTGCCGTATTTCGCGGCCGTGCTGAACGCGGGCGGGGGCTACTACGGCCTGGCCGAGTACGTCGCCGAGGCCCGGCGGAACGGCATCCGGATCCTGGGGCCGGACGCGAACCTGAGCCTCGGGCGCTTCGAGGTCGAGGCCGGGCCGCGGGGGGAGGCCATCCGCGTCGGGCTCGGCTCGATCAAGGGCCTGGGGACGAAGACCATCGACCGCGTCATCGGCGAGCGGACGAACGGAGGCGCGTACGCTTCGGTCGAGGATTTCCTGGCCCGGATCAAGCCGGCGAAGACGGATCTGCTGGCCTTCATCCGCTCGGGCGTCTTCGATTCCCTCGAGCCGCGGCGGACGCGCCAGATCCTCCGCTACTTCCAGGGCCTCGAGCACATGGAGGAGGTCGCCGACGTGGCCCCGGACGAAAAGCGGCGGATGCTCTACGAGTCGCTGGGCTTCATCCCGGACGGCGACGAGCTCGATCTCTACGAAGGGAAGCGCCCGGAGCTGAGGATCAGGGACCTCCGGGAATGCGCCCGGACGACGGTCGAGCTCGTCGTCCGGGTCGTGGACGTCCGCCAGAGGGTGACCTACGGCGGGAACGGCGGACCGAGGAGCGGCGGCCCGAAGTACTTCTATTTATTCGAGGACGAGACGGGCCTCCTGGAGGGGATCGGCGAGAACCGCTGTATGACGTACGGCACGCCGCCGGTCTGTCACCTGCGCGGCGAGGTGCGGCGGGACGGGGAGGGCGTGGTCAAGATTTTCAACTGTTCCTTTTTGAGGGCATTTTGATCCGAATTGCGGTCGAAATGGGCAAGAAAGTTTACGAGGGCCGCCCGCTCTCCAGGGGGAAATTTGGCATGGTTTTTGCATGTAATAGAAATGGAGAAGAGAAATGAGGACGAGCGCCGATTTTATGAAGATCGGGCCGTGCCCCGGTCTGCCGGAGACTGACATGAGCGATTATCGTTTTTCGGTTCTGGTGGCCAGGGATATGGACGGCTGGGAGGCCTTCTGCCCGGACTTCCCGGACTGGCGGGCCCGCGGGGCGAGCTACGAGGACGCCATCGCCAATCTCAAGGACGTCATTCAGCTCCTGGTCGAGGACGGCCTCGGCGACGACGAGGCGCCGCCCCAGCCGGAAGAAGAGCCGAGCTTCACGGCCGTGGACCTGGCCCTCTGAAGGCGGACGCCCCGGACGTCTGCGCGGGCTGCGACAAAGCTGAATTTTGTCGCGGGGGTTGCCGCGGATCCTGCCATTTCACGACGGACCAATTGTTCGAGAATCCCCTCTGTTGTTATCCCGGCTCCCGCTGACGAGCGGGCTCAGAGCGCGGATCCGAAAAACGATCGCCGTCCAGCCCCTCTGGCGAAGCCGATGTCCGTATTCGAACATCGATTGTCGCGAAAGCAAACGAATTCCCCCCCATGCCGCGGAAAATCATCCTTTTCAGGGGAGGAAATATTGGCACGCGGCGTGGGGATGTTCGTCGTCCCCGCCCTGACGGTGTTCGCTTTGGCCTGCCTCACGGTCGCCTGGCAATCGGCGCGGTCGGCGAGGACGAATCCGGCCGAAATCCTGCGGCATGAATGAAAGGGTTCGATGCCGATTATCGGAAAAGCGAAATCGGGGTTGATCGAAACGCCGTGAGCGTCGTCTCCCAGCCGGAGAACGGCGAATAAGATGGCTTCCTCAAGACGGGTCAAAAGCTCCATGGCCGCACCTCATTACCATTGGGTTCCTATAGAAATATGGGAGGAGCGCGTCAAAGGTCACATTCGATTTGATAATTCCCGGTCCGCCCATATTAAGGAAATCAAGACCTCCGCCTCTTCACCGCGAGGCTGGGTGCTTGGCGGAGATGGGGGTGGATTGACAGCATCGGCCGGTTGTGTATAATAGTAGTTGCTATGACTACTACTAATGGATACGGCGCGATTGAGAGCTTGCAGGACATGGGTTTCACGGAAATAGAAGCCCTTGTCTATGCCTTCCTCGTCCGCAGCGAGCCGGCCACCGGCTATCGGATCAGCCACGCCATCGACAAGCCGACGGCGAACACCTACAAGGCGATCGCCGGACTGGTGCAGCGGGGGGCCGTCCAGGTAGACGAAGGAGGCAGCCGGCTGATCCGCGCCGTGCCCCCGGACGAGCTGCTGGCCGGACTTGAGCGCCGAGAGCGCCAGCGACGCGAGACGGCGCGAGCGGCGCTCGCTTCCCTGACTCGCGACGACGGCGACGACCGGGTCTACGCGCTGCGCGACCGCGAGCAGGTGCTCGAGCGCGCCCGCTCGATGCTGGCGCGCGCGCGCCAGATCGCCCTTGGGGATCTGTTCCCGGAACCGCTGGCGGCCCTGGCCGAAGATCTGGCGGCGGCCGCGGCGCGCGGCGTGCGCGTTGTCGTGAACGGCTACGCTCCTTGCGACATCGCCGGGGTCGAATTGATTTCGATGGCCGAGGCCGAGCGCTCCTTGAAGGCCTGGCCCGGGCAGCAGTTGTCCCTCGTCGTCGACGCCGACGAACATCTGCTCGCCCTGTTCGACTCGTCCCTGGCCCACGTGCGCCAAGCGGTTTGGAGCCGCAGCGCCTTCCTCTCCTGCCTGCATCATAACCACATCGCCATGGAGATCCTGAACTCGGCCAGCCGGGACGAGTCCGGATCGCTGGGCGATATCACCCTGCTCTTGAGCCGCCCGCCCGGGCTCCGGCGCCTGCAGCGGAACGCCGAGGCATCTATCACCGGAGGAAACCAGCCATGAAATCAAAATCCCGCCTGGATTTTGCCGTCTGCGCCGTGATCGCGATCACGACCGCCGCGCCGGCGCAAATCGCGCCCCGGGCCCAGTCCCTCATCGACAAGTCCATCGCCTGGTCCGGCGGCCGGCCCGCGCTCGACGGCCTGCGCACGCTCACGTTCGAGGGGACGCTCGAGGTGGCCGGCCTGAAGGGCTCCATCTCGCTGCGCGCGCGCGGCGACGGTCGCCAGCGCATGGAGTACGACCTCAGAGTGACAAAGGGGTTGGAGTGCTTCGACGGCGAAGCCGGCTGGGCCCGCAACCCCAGCGGCCAGATCGAGGACCTCGGGCTGGAGAAGGCGGCCCAGCTGCGGCGCGAGCTCGACCGCACTTTCAACCGCCATCTGCGCGGCCAAGGCGTTGCCGTATCCGCGGCCGGCGAGATGGAGAAAGACGGCCGCACGTGGTCCCTGCTGCGCTTTGATTACCCGGGAGGCTCTCGATATGAGAACCTGGTCGATCCCGCCACCGGCGAGTCGGTTTGGTCGCGGACCACCGAAGACGGCCGCGCCACGTGGAGCCGGATGTCCGACCTGCGCAAGGTGGACGGCGTGCTCTTCGCCTTCCGCCAGGAAACTTTCGGCGAGCACGCCGCCGAGAATCAGGTCGTGACCTGGACGCGCATCACGGTGAATGCTCCCCTCGGCGATGACCTGTTCGCGCGGCCCGGCGCGGGCGCGCGCTTGGCCCGGCTGGCTCAAGGCAGGATGGTCGGCGAATGGCTGCCGATGGAGCTGTACCGGGAGCGCCACGTCTTCCTGAGCGGCCGGGTGAACGGCGCCGTCGCGGACATCGTGCTCGACTCCGGCGCCGGTCTCACGACGCTTGACCGAGCGTTCGCGGAATCCGCCGGTCTGCGCGCCCAGGGCGCCGTCGAGGCGCGAGGCACGGGCGGCGTGGCCGAAGCCGGCCTGGTCCAGGGGGTGACGCTCCAGGTCGGCGACTTGACGATCGGCCCCTTGACCGCCGCCGTGATCGACCTCTCCGCCGTGTCGAAGGGGCTCGGCCGCAACGTATCCGCGATTCTCGGCAAGGAGTTGTTCCACGCGATGGTCGTCGACCTCGACTACCCGAACGCGCGGATCCGCTTTCAAGACCCCGGCGGCTTCCGCTACGACGGGTCCGGGCATCGGCTCGAGCTCCTGGCCGCCGAGGGAGGTCATAAGAATCTGCGGCTCTCGATGGAAGAGGGAGAACCGGTCATCATCGGCCTCGACACCGGTCAGGGCAATCCTCTCACCGTGTTCGCCCAGTACGCCCGGGAGCGCGGCTTCCTCAACGGGCGCCCGCTCTCCGAAAGCAAGGGGGGCGGCGTGGGAGGCGCGACCATCTCCAAGGCGGCCACGTTGCGTTCGGTGACCTTGGCGGGCTTCGAGCTGCGCGAGGTCCCGGTGGCCTTCAGCCAAGAGGATATCCAGGGAGCCTTCGACACCAGGAGCCAGGCCGGCAACCTGGGCGCCGGCATCCTGACCCGTTTCCGCGTGCTGTTCGATTACGCGCACGGCTGCCTTTGGCTCGAGCCGGGGCCCGAGCAGAACGCGCCGTTCCCGCGCGACCGCGCCGGATTGACCTTTCGGAGGGACGGCGACGCGCTTGTCGTGGCCTTCGTCGCCCCCGGCAGTCCCGCCGCCGGCGCCGGCTGGCGCGAAGGCGAACGTGTGACCGCCCTGGACGGCGAACCGGTCGGCCCTAATTGGTGGCGCGTCACGGCCCGCTGGACGCGCGCCGCCGACGGCACGACGGTGCGCCTGACTCTGGCCGACGGCAGCCTGCGGACGCTGGTGTTGAAGACGTACTACTGACGACCTCGCGGATGCCTCGGACGTCCGCGCGGGCCTCAGGCCCTGAGGGCGCGGAGGTCGATCCTCGAAAGATCGTCCGTGCCCAATCCCTTTCGGGCGCAGGCCGCGACGTGGGTGGCGATGTCGCGGATCGACGGCAATCCCTGGGCCTTACGCTTCTCCTCGAGGATGTCGAGCCCGATCCTGTCCATGGCCACGGGATCGCCGCTGAAGAAGATCCGGTTGTCGCGGGCGATCTGGGTCCCGGCGACGCTGACGGTCGAGATCTTCGCCGCCTCGCCGATGTGGAGGACCGTTTTGTCCCTGATGCAGGGCTTGGCCAGAATCTCGGGGATGGCTTTCTCGCAGTAATCGATGTGGAAGCGGATCTTGTTCGTCGTCACGCCCAGGGCGATGTTCTTCGTCGCCCAGGTCACGCCGCTGTCCTCGTTGTGCTTGAGGACGGCGATGTTGACGAGCTTGGTGATGTCCTTGGTCACGATGTCCGCGAAATAGGATTTTTCCCCGTCCTCGATCCGGACGTCGCCGAACTCGTTGGCGACCTCCTCGGCGATCTTCTTGATCCCCTCGCGGTCCTCGTAGGCCGTATACAGCCTTCGGAGCTCGGCCTCGTACTTCCTGGCCTTCGCGTCGCCCTGTTGGGCGAGGGTCCAGAGCCAGGAGACCGAGTTGAAGATCTCCCGGTACGAGCCCTCCTTGGTGAAGCCGCGGCCGACGAGACGCCTGAATTTTTCCAGGGTCCCGTCCTCGAAGGCGACGTAAACGTTTCGGTCGTACCCACGCACCCAGGGCAGGACGCCCTCCCAATCGGGCGAGGCGCCCATGATCCGGACGCCGGACGCGCCGCGGTTGATCTGGAAGCCCGTTCTCCGGAAGTCCCGGTCCATCCGGTCCCAGATGACGATGTTGTTTTCCTTGACACCCGCCGACTTGAGGCCGGCGATCGTCTCGTTGATGGATTCGAGCGACGAGGAGATCCTGGGGGCGCCGATGCAGTTGATCTTGATCCCGACGACGTCGTCGGGGGAGACGAGCGACGACCAGGCGGCCTGGAGCGTCCGCTCCCCCGTCAGCTCCTTCAGCCCGGCCGTGAAGGCCCTGTGGACCGCGTCCGGATTGTAGTTGAGGTCGACGAGCATGCCGTCGGCGGCGACGGACACGACGCGGCTCGTTCCGGCTGCTGGGATCCGCGGGCCGCCGCCGAGACGATGGGCGCCGAAGAGGGCCGTGCCGCCGGCCAGCGCGGCCGATTGTCCGATGAATTTCCTGCGGGTCATCATGACGGATGCCTCCTCCGCTGAATTGGCCCCATCATCTCAGGATTCCGACCGGATTTCAAGGCGGGGAAAGGGGAGCGCGCCGCCGGCCCCGTCCGCCGCGCCGGCCTTTTATCGTGCTATAATGAGCTCTATGACCGAGCAAAAGGCACCCCCCGCATCTTCCTGGGCGGCCGAGCGCGACAAGGCCATCGAGGATTTCCTGGACCGTTTCGCCGACTCGCCCGACCGGGACCTCCTGGCCGAGATGATGGTGACGATCACCCGCCTCGCCCGCGAAAAGACGGACCGGGGCGACATCAAGCTCCTGACCTCGTCCTTCAAGGAGCTGCGGTACGCTTTCAAGGTCTTCGCCCCGTACGCCGCCATCCGCAAGGTCAGCATCTTCGGCTCGAGCCGGACGCCCGCCGACCATCCGGATTATATCCAGGCGAACGAGTTCGCCCACCGCATGCGGGCCCGGGAATGGATGGTCATCACCGGGGCCGGCGACGGGATCATGCGGGCCGGCCACGCCGGCGCCGGCCGGGCCGGCAGCTTCGGCGTCGCCATCCGCCTGCCGTTCGAGCAGAAGACCAACGTCGTCATCGCCGAGGACCCCAAGCTCATCACCTTCAAGTACTTCTTCACCCGCAAGATCCTCTTCCTGAAAGAGGCCTCGGCCATCTGCCTTTTTCCCGGCGGCTTCGGCACGCACGACGAGGGCTTCGAGGCGCTGACGATGGTCCAGACGGGCAAGACGACCCTCATCCCCATCGTCCTCGTCGACGCCCCCGGCGGCACGTACTGGCAGCACTGGCGGACCTACGTCAAGGCGGAGCTCCTCCACAACGGGATGATCGGCGAGGAGGACATGAACCTCTTCAAGCTGACCGACGACGTCGACGCGGCCGTGGAGGAGATCACCGGGTTCTACCGCCGCTACCATTCGATGCGCTACGTGGGCGAGAAGCTCGTCCTCCGGCTCGGCTCGCCGCTCCCGCCTCCGGCCGTCGAGAAGCTCGACGACACCTATCACTCCATCCTCACCGAGGGCCGGATCGAGCAGTGCGCCGGACCGATCGAGGGGGAGCAGGACGAGTTCCCGGGCATGCCGAGGCTCGTCCTGTCCTTCAATCGCCGCGACGTCGGCACCCTGCGCCTCCTCGTCAACGACGTCAACCGGGCCTGACGGGGCTCGGGCGTCCCGGCCCCACAGGGCCGCGGACGGCCTTGTCTTTCGCCACCCGTCATGCCATAATTGGGGCCGCGCGGTGGTTAGGGGTATCCGCTGCGGGGGAGGCAAAAAGATGGGCAATACGCAGACGATTTGGGTTGGCGACATCGCTCCGGACTTCGTTCTCAAGGACCATCACAACCGGGAATTCAAACTTTCCTCATTCGCCGGAAAACGGGTCTTGCTGTCCTTCCATCCGCTGGCCTGGACGCCGGTGTGCGCCGACCAGATGAAGGCTCTCGAAGCCTCGAAGGCGATCTTCGACGGCCTGAACACCGTCGCCGTCGGCGTCAGCGTGGACTCCTTTCCGACGAAGCACGCCTGGGCCAAGGAATTGGGCCTCAAGGAGACCCGCCTCCTCTGCGATTTCTGGCCGCACGGCGCCGTGGCCCACGCCATGGGCATCTTCCGCGGGGACGACGGCTTTTCGGAGCGGACCAACATCATCGTCGACGGCCAGGGCCGGGTGGCGTTCATCAAGATCTACGACATCCCGCAACTGCCGGACCTCGGCGAGATCATCGACTTCCTGAAGAAATAGGCCATTTCCGACCGCCCGAGGCCCCAGGGCATTCTCTGGAGCGTGATGGGCGCGCGGAATCATTTCGTCCGCCGGAGGTCCATGATGGATGTTCACACCGCGATCGAAACACGGCGCGCTTACCGTTCCCTGGCCCCTGTCGCCGCCGGCGAGGAACTCGCCCGGGACCTGGCCCGCCATGCGCAACTCGCCCCGTCCTGCAACAACAACCAGCCCTGGCGGTACGTCTTCGTCTATGAGCCGGAGGTCCTCGCGGCCATGCGCCCGGTTTTCAATCCGGGCAACGAGTGGTGTCATGCGGCCTCCATGATCGTCGCCGTCTTCAGCCGCAAGGAGGACGATTGCCTGATCAGGGACCGCGAGTACCATCAGTTCGACACGGGGATGGCCACCGCTTTCCTCATCCTCAGGGCTACGGAGCTCGGGCTCGTGGCCCATCCGATCGCCGGCTACAGCCCGAAGAAAGCGAGGGAGGTCCTGGGGATTCCCGATGCGTATCAAGTCATCACGCTCGTCCAAATCGGCCGGCACGCGGAGGAGTTGAGTCCTGTTCTTTCGGAGAAGCAGATCGAGGCCGAGAAGGCGCGGCCGGAACGCCTTCCCCTGGAGAAATTCGCTTATCTGAACAAATACGCCGGCTGATCCGCGCGGCGGCTTCCGCCGGCCCCCGTCAGATCAGGATCTCCCGGGGGATGTCCCTCAGGTTGAAGGTCGAGGCCATGCTGCGGCAGTAGGCCCCGGCCCCGAGCACCGCCAGGATGTCGCCGCTCGCGGGCACGGGCATGAGCCGGTCCTGGCCGAAGACGTCGCCCGTCTCGCAGAGGTTTCCGGCCACCGTCAGCCGCGCGCGGCGCGGGCCAGCGACCCGGGAGGCGTTGACGATCTCGTGAAAAGCGTGGTAGATGGGCGGCCGCGGCACGGTGTTGAACGTCCCGCCGTTGACGCAGGCGAAGAGGTTGCCGAAGCTCTCCTTGACGTACTCGGTTCGGAGAAGGAGGGCGGCCGAATCCCCGACCAGGAACTTGCCGGGCTCGACGGCGACGGCCTTGATGCCGAAGCGGGCCTTGGCCACGGCCCGGGCGATAGCCCGGAAATACCTTTCGACGGGAAAGAGAGCCTGGTCCTCGGCATAGCGAGGCCCGAATCCTCCCCCGAAGTCGAGGAATTCGAGAGCGAAGCCCTTTCTTTCGAGCTCGGCCGCCTTGCGGACCATCTTCTCCACCGCCGCGAGGACGGCCGGATAATCCTCGCGGACCCAGCCGGAGCCCAGATGCTGGTGGAGCCCGACGGGGACGAAGCCGAGCTCCCGGGCCCGCCCGAAGACGCCGGCGACTTTCTTTTCCTCGACGCCGAACTTGATCGGCGTTCCGTCGGACGATCTTGCTCCCGCGGTGACGACGCCGGGGGCGAAGCCGCTCCCGATGCCGGGGTTCCAGCGGACGGAGAGGCGGATCTTTTTTTTCGGGAACGCCTTCCGCCTGAACCGGCCCATGATCTCGAGCTGTTCGGCGGCGTCGACGTTGAGGGTCAGGCCTTCGACGGTGAAAACCCTGCCGAGGTCGTCGAGGCTGACGCTCGTTCCGGTGAACAGGATGCGGCCGGGAGGGAAGCCGGCCTCGAGGGCCGCCTCGACTTCGTTCGGCGAGACGGCGTCGAGCCGGGCGCCCGCCTTCCGGAGGAGGGCCAGGATTCCCGGGTGGGAATTGGCCTTGGCCGCGTAGCAGACCCAGGTCTCGAGGGGCGTTGTCCGGGCCAGGGCCTCCGCTACGAAACGGTAGCGCGCCAGGATCGCCTTCTTGCCGTAGACGTAGAGCGGCGTGCCGTACGTCCGGGCCAGGTCCTCGGCCTTCCGCCCGGCCAGAAAAAGCTTGTTCCGCCGGACCGTCGCGAACTCGTTTTGCCACCAGTTCATTTTGTCCCGTCCTTTTCGCCGGCGTCTCCCGGCCCGCCCTTCTTCCGGAAAAGGTCCATCTGGCCTTCCCGTATCCTGCGCACGATCTCCCCGAGGACCGGATATTTTTCGAGAAGAAGCTCGGGGACGTCCACCTTCTCGCCGGTGAGCATGTTCCGGATCTGGAGAGCGTTGGCCATGGCCTGGCCCCGGTAATGGTTGTTCGTTACGACATAGACCTTGCCGCTCTTCGTCCCGAGGGCCTTGATCCTCTGGATCCAATCGGTGAGCTCGTCCTTCGTGTAGAGATAGTCGTAACGGTCGTCCCGCCCGGCGTCCTCCCGGAACCAGTTCTTGTAATTCCGGCCGTGGAGCCGGACGTAGGCGAAATCCGGGTTCGTGCTCACGGCCGAGGGCTTGATGGAGTCCTTGAAGACCGGCTGGTCGATGTTGCAGAAGGCCACCCCGGCCTGCCGGAGCATGTCGTAGAAGGCGGGCGTGTCCCAGCCCGCGCGGCGCACCTCCAGGGCCAGGGGATATTCGGCGAACAGGCCGAAGAGGCGGAGAAGGTATTCCGTGTTCGCCTCGGTCGCGGCGAACGACCACGGGAACTGGAGGAGCAGGGCCGCCAGCCGCCGGCGGACCCTTAGGAGCTCGATCCCGGCCTTGAAGTCGTCGACGTCCTTCTGCGAGAAACCCTCCCGCTTGTGGGTGAAGACCTGGTGGAGCTTGACGGCGAGCAGGAAGTCCGGATGGGCCTCGATCTTCTTGAGCCAGGAGAGGGCCAGGACGGGGTTCGCCGGCCGATAAAAGGTGCTGTTGATCTCGACGATGTTGATATAGCCCGCCAGGTACGACAGGGGGTGGAAGCCGCGGCCCTTGACGGCGGGGTAGACGATGCCGTCCCAGTCCTCGTAGCTCCAGCCGGCCGTGCCGATGTGGTATTTCGCCATGCTCGAGTCCATTGTAAGAAAATTCCGGCCGTTAGCCAACCCCTGCCGATTTGACACCGGCCGTCGGCGGGCCTATTTTGGTACGCGATGGCCAACGCAGAACATTCCCACGCGGACCTCGCGGCGGGCGTCCGCGCCGCCCACGGGCGTATCAAGAACGATATCGTCCGCACTCCGGTCGAGTTCTCCGAGGCCCTGAGCGAGGCGACGGGCGCCCGGGTCTTCGTCAAGTGGGAATGCGACCAGATCACCGGCTCCTTCAAGCTCCGGGGGGCTCTCAACAAGCTCCGTTCCCTGACGCCGGAGGACAGGGCGCGCGGGGTCGTTTCAGCCTCGACGGGCAACCACGGGCTGGCCATCAGCCACGCCTCGAGACTCGAGGGCGTCGACCTCAAGCTCTTCCTGCCGACCACGGCCTCCCCGGTCAAGAAGAAAAAGATCGCCGCCCTCGGCGTCCGTCCCGAGCTGTTCGGATCGAGCTGCGAGCAGACCGAGGCTCGGGCCAGGGACGAGGCCGTCCGGACCGGCCGGGTTTTTGTTTCTCCCTACAACGATGCGGACATCATCCGCGGCGCCGGCACGGTCGGCCTCGAGATCGCCGAGGACGTGCCCGAGGCCGCCGAGGTCCTCGTCCCCGTCGGCGGGGGAGGCCTTATCGTCGGCATCGCGGCCTGTCTCAAGGAAGCGTTGCCGGCGGCCCGGGCGGTGGGCGTCGAGCCCGAGACCTCGGCCTTCATGACCGCCTCGATCGCGGCCGGGCAGATCGTCTCCATCAAAGAAAGGCCGACGATCGCCGACGCCGTCGCCGGAGGCATCGAGCCCGGCGCCATGACCTTTCCCCTCTACCGCGATCTCGTCGACCGGACGCTCGTTGTCCCGGAATCGCTGATCGCCTCCGCCATGGCCCTGCTCTTCGAACGGCACCACAAGATGGTCGAGGGCGCCGGCGCCTTGCCGCTGGCCGGACTGCTGGCCCGTCCCGGGGAATTCCGCGGCCGGAACGTCGTCCTCGTCGTCAGCGGCCGGAACGTCGCTCCGGACAGGTTCCGCGCCGCCACCGGCCTTTCATGAAAGTGTTGCTCCCGGCCCCTTTTTTTCATATGATGAAATCCGACCGCCAATGAAAAGGCCCCTACGGTTTATCGCCCCCGTCGCTTCCCTCATCCTCCTCTTGTCCGCGGGATGCCGGAAGGCGTCCGAGCCGGCTTCCCCGGAAGGGCATCCCGGGCTTTACGTCATCGGCATCTTCCAATCCGTGGATTCGCCCACGGCCAACGAGGTGCGCAAGGGGATTCTCCAGGCGTTCGAGGAAGCCGGCCTGCGGGACGGCGAGAACATCCGGGTCCGCATCCGGATCGCCAACGGCGATATTTCCGAGGTCCAGCGCATCGCCCAGGAATTCGTGGCCGAGAAGGTCGACCTGCTGATGCCCCTCTCGACCCAATGCCTCCAAGCCGCCCTGATCGCCGGCCGGACGATTCCGGTCGTCTTCGGGGCCGTGGCCACGCCCTTTCTCGTCGGCGCCGGCAAGTCCGCCGAAGACCATCTGGATCATGTCACGGGGGTGACATCGACCGGGCCCATCCGCCAGGTCGTCAGGCTCATCCGCCAAGTCCTGCCCGGGGCCAAGCGGATGGGGACGCTCTGGACGCCTTCCGAGGTCAATTCCGAGTATTATCTGGATCTGGCCCGGGAGGCCGCGGCGGAAGTCGGCCTGGAGGTCGTGGCCGTTCCGGTCGCCAGCGCCCGGGAGATTCCCCAGGCAGCCCAGATCGTGTTCAACGCCGGGATCGACGTCCTCTTTCCGATCTCCGACAATACCATCAACAGCTCGTTCGAGGTCCTGGGCCGCGCCTCCGAGGAGAGCCGCCTGCCCCTGTTCGGGGCTTTTCTCCGGTCCGCGGAATTCGGCGCCTGCGCGGCGATCGGCTACGATTTCCGAGAGCTGGGGATCAGGACGGGCCGGCTGGCCGTCCGCGTCAAGAACGGCGAGAGCCCGGGCCGGATACCCATCCAATCCATGACCGACGTCAAGGTCCACCTCAATCTCGAGGCGGCGGAGCGGCAAGGCGTGACGTTTCCGAAGGACGTGCTGGATGGGGCCTCGAGGATTCTCCGTCCCTCTTCCGCGGCTGACTCGTCAAGCGGCTCCGAAAGCCGCTAGCCGGCCGCGCGCCGTCTTAGCCCCGCTCCTCCTTGCTCACGCCGGGATGCTTGGCGCGGCCGCTTCAAGACGCGAAGGAAAACGCCGTCCCCCCCTTCCCGGCCGGCTCGGCCCGCCGTACGGCCTGGACGGTCAGCCGGATGCCGCGCCGGCAGGCTTCCTCGAGATTCCGCCCCTCCGCGAGATAGCACAGGATGGCCGCCGAGAGGTAACAGCCCGTGCCGTGGACTTCCCTGGCCAGCCGGGCATGGCGGAAGACCGTGAAGGCCTTCCCGTCAAAGAGGACGTCCGCGGCCTCGCCCCTGAGGTGCCCTCCCTTGACGAGGCAGGGGATGGACCCGGCCCGGAAAATCTCCCGGGCTGCGTCCTTCATACCGTCGACCGTTCCGGCGCGCCGGCCGGTGAGCGCCGCGGCCTCGTCCAGGTTAGGCGTAATCAGGGAAGCGTTCCCCCCGAGAATTTCGAGAAACCGGCGGACGGCCCGCGTCTCGAGGAGGGCAGCGCCGGAGCTGGACTTGAAAACCGGATCGGCGACCCTAGGAAGGGAGGGATTCGAGGCCAGAATGCGCGCCGTCGCGGACAGGTTCTCCAGCGTCCCGGCCATGCCGACCTTGATGCCGGCCAAGCGCGTCTCCTCGGCCAGAGCCAGGTATTGGCTGCGGATAAGCCCGGCCGGCAGGGGGAAAGCCTTTTTCACCCCGGCCGCGTTCTGGGCCGTGACCGCCGTCAGGACGCCGAATCCCCTGAAACCGAGGCGGGCGAAGACCCGGATATCGAGTTCGACGCCGGCCCCGCCCGAGGGGTCGTATCCCGCGATGGAGAGGAGGTTTTTCGTCATTTTCGCGGCCTTCCGGCGGGGATTGTACCATAAGCCGGGCCGGGCGGTCCCTTTTTTCGGCCTCCCCTCGGCGGTCAGCCCCGGAGCAGGGGTCCGGAGGCGTTTACAGTAAAGGGTTGACAATTCTTATCAAACTAATATATACATTTGGCCAAATTCGATATTGGAGGGAAAAATGACGAAAAAACTTTGCCTGGGGCTGTCCGTCCTCTTATTGATGACGTCCGGCCTCCTGGCCAATGGGCTGAACCTGAACGGCGTCGGCACCAAGGCGGTCACGATGGGCGGAGCCTTCATCGGCCTGGCCAACGACTACAGCGCCGTGTTCTGGAACCCGGCCGGCCTGACCCAGATCAAGAAGCCGCAGTTCTTCCTGTTCGAGACGAACCTGATGCCCGATTGCTCATACGTGGGCAACGGCGGCTATACGGGGATCTCCGCCGGGACGAATAGCAAAACCTATTTTTCGGGCGCCATCGGCTATCTCCATCCCATCAACGATCGCTTGATCGTGGGCTTGGCCGCCTACATCCCGGCCGGCGTCGGCGCGTCCTGGAATGAAAATGAGCTGGCCCCGATGACGGGCGGAAACGCATACATATGGCGGAGCTTCTTCTGCATCGCCACGTTCTCGCCGACCATCGCCTACAAAATCACCGACACGTTTTCCCTTGGCGCGACGTTCAACGTCAACTACGGCTACCTGAAGATGGAGCGGTACGTCGTCGGACAGTACACGGAAAAGCTGCACGGCTGGACGGTCGGCGCGACCTTCGGCGCATTCTTCAAGCCGAGCGACAGGTTCAGCGCGGGCCTGATGTTCCGCACGCCGTCCAAGGTGACCTTCAAGGGCACGGCGGAAATGCCCGGGGCGGCCGGCTACGGTCTGGCCACCTCGACCGACGCCCAGCGCGAGGCCACCTGGCCGATGTTCATGGGCGCCGGCGTCGCCTACAAGCCCGTCCAGAAGCTGACCCTGACGGCCGATGCCCAGTACACGAACTGGAAGAAGATGCAGGAAGTCCCGATCACCTTCAGCGCTGACTACTGGGATGCCTATTTCGGCTCGGCCAACGCCTTTATCTGGCACTGGAAGAACGCCGTTCAATGGCGGTTCGGGGCGGAATACGCCATCAACCAGACCTGGGCCATCCGCGGCGGATATTACTACGATCCGACGTGCTCGCCCACCAACACCCTGAACATCCTCCTGCCCGAGGCCACCTACAACGCGGTCACCTTCGGTGTCGGCGTCAACACCGGCAAGGTCTCGCTGGATTTCGGTGTCGAATACCTGATGGGCAAGGACGCGACCAAGACGGAAGGTCTGATGACCGGCGTCTACGGCGTCAACATCCTCGTTCCCAACGTCTCGTTCACCTACCACTTCTGATCCGCATTCTCCGGGCCGGGAGCGCCGACGCGCTCCCGGCCTTTCTTTTCTCCGGGCGGGCCGTTGCGGGCTTCTTTTGCCCTGTGCTAGAATCGCCGTGATGTCGGACAAGGTCAGGGTCCACGTCTTTCTGTCGGGCAGAGTCCAGGGGGTGGCCTACCGGTACTTCGCCGAGAAATGGGCGAATTCCCTGGGCGTTGCGGGCTGGGTGCGGAACCTTTATGACGGCCGCGTCGAGGTCCTGGCCGAGGGGGACCGCCCGGATATCGACGGCTTCCTGGAGCGGCTCCGGGAAGGCCCCCGGCTGGCCAAGGTCGACGGCTTCGAGATCGAATGGGGGGAATTCACCGGCGAGTTCGCCGCCTTCGAGGTGACCTTTTCCCGCGGCTGCTGAGTTGCGCCGGGCGTCAGCGCGCCCGCGATTTGCGGCGGCATTCCTCGGAGCAGAAAAAAACTTCCCGGCCGTCGCGGATTTCCCGGATGGCCTCTTCCTTGGGGATGTACGTGTTGCAGACGTCGTCCTTGACCATCTCGCCCTGGATCCGGCGCGGGGGATCCGGCTTCTTGCGCGGCTGTGTCAGCGAGCGGTAGACGCGGAACAGGAAGTAGGCGATATAGATGACGATGAAGATGAAGATGAGCCTGAAGAATCCGCGGAACATAAAACGAATCTAGATGATTTCCCCGGGCCTGTCAATCCGGCCTTCCCTCGGGGACGTCCCAAGCGGGGCGAAGGCCTTGATTCCCCGGCGGAGGGACAGTAAGATGGGGGGAGGATTTCCGGAGAGGACATGGACGATTTTCTCACGCCCGGCGAGAAGGCCCTGAGGCGGGACGTTCGCGAGTACCTCCTGCAGCGGCCGACGCCGGCCGGCGGACCGGGGGACGCGCCCGACGAGGCTTTCCTGACAGCCTTCCGGCTGCGTCTGAACGAGCTCGGATACCTGGGCTTCCCGCCGTCGGGGCCGGGCGACGGACGCGCGGGCTGGCTCGAAAGCGCCCTGGTCGTCGAGGAGGTTTCGGCGGCGTCGCCGGGCCTGGGTCTCGCCCTGATCGAGGCCGAGGCCGGACCGGACGCGACGGCGGGCGGCGTGGATGTCGCGGCCGTGGTCGCCCGCGACATCGGAACGGCGGCCGCCGTCATCGAATCGTGCCTCGCGGCCGCCCGGGCGAAAGGCCTCTTTGAAAGCGCCCTGATGAGCTATCAGGAAGCCCAGACCGGCCTCGCCGACGCGCTGTCCGGCCTCGAGGCGGCCCGGCTTCTCGCGTACCGGGCCCTTCGCCTGATCGACAAGGGAGACGGGGAAAAGGGCCGCGCCGAGCTCCGCCGCGCCTCCTCGCGCGTCAGCGAGGCCCTCGCCGCCGCCAAGTCCCTGGCCTCGGCCCTGGCCGGGACGCCCGGCCCGCTCCCCGGCGAGCCGGACAAAGAAAGGACATGACAATGAAGTTCGAAAACATCTACCGGAAAGCCGTCGCCATCGGCACGGCCCGCGACGCGAGAGGCGCGGACGAGATCCGCCGGATCCTGACCGACGAGGAGGCCAGGCTCAAGAAGCTCACGGCGAAGGAAGCCGAAGCCTATGACCGGGACCGGTTGTTCAATCCTTTCGCCGACACCAGGATGCTGGCCGGCGATCCCGCCACGGAGGTCGGCCGGGTCATCGTGGGCATCGACATGGAAACCTCGGAGGTCCTGCTGACCTACCTCCTGAACCGCGACTCCGGCCGGAAGATCGATCTCATCATCGCCCACCACCCCGAGGGATACGCCCTGGCCCGCCTGCACGAAGTCATGAGCCTCCAGTCGGACCTTCTGGCCGCGCATGGCGTCAACATTTCGGTCGCCGAACAGCTCATGGACAAGCGCATGGGCGAGGTCGAACGGCGCCTCCTCCCGGCGAACCACGACCGGTCGGTCGACGCGGCCCGCCTTCTCGGCCTGCCGATGATGTGCGTCCACACGCCGGCGGACAACTGCGTCCAGGCCCACCTCAGGGACCTCTTCGAAAGGGAAAAGCCCCAGCGGCTGAAGGACCTCGTCGAGCTGCTGATGGGCATCCGGGAGTACCGGCAGGCCGCCCGGCGTCAAACGGGTCCGAAAATCGTCCACGGCGCGGACGACGCCCGGTGCGGGAAGATCATGCTCGAGATGACCGGCGGGACCGAGGGGCCGAAGACGATCTACGAACAACAGGCCCTGGCGGGCGTCAGCACGATCGTCGGCATGCACCTCAGCGAGGACGCGCTCGAGAACGCCAAGAAGGCTCACCTGAACGTCGTCATCGCCGGCCACGTCTCGAGCGACACCCTCGGGCTGAATCTCCTGTTCGACGAGATCGAAGCGGATGGGCCCCTAGATTTCGTCAACGCCTCGGGATTCGAGAGGATCAGGAAAGCCGAGCGCTAGCGGCCGCGCTCACAGGCCGTTGTAGTGCCCCTGGGCGAAAAGCGTCATGGTCCAACGGGCGAAGGCCCGGGCCTCGGCCAGGTCGTGCTCGTCGGGATGGGTGGCCGCCGAGGCCGCCATGTCCGTCCAGGCCTCGTGCTCCGGCGACTTCATGAGGATCTCGAGGGCCTGCATCGACACCTTCCCACGGCAGGAGAACGTGCCGACGAGCTTGGCCTTGGAAACGAGAATCGAGGCGTGCTCCAGGGCCTGGCGCGACAGGCTGCTCCCCGCGACGGAGCCGTGGGTCGAGAAGAGGGCGATCTTCCTTCCTTCGGGGATGCTCTTCAGAAACGCTTCCACCGGATAGGGCACGCTGTGGGAGTGCACCGGGAAGCCGATGAAGACCCTCTGGCAGCGGCCCAGGTCCCCGGCTTCCTTTATCGGCTTGATCTCCTTCTCTCCCTGGATCTCATCGAAGATCGCTTCGGCGACCTTCTTGGTGTTGCCGGTCTGGCTGAAATAGGTCACGAGGGTCACGGCCATGGCATGCGTCCTTTCTTCGTCATCGCCTCGGGAAACCATTCTGACAAAAAACGCGCGAAAATGCCACTCATTCCTCGGCCGGGAGCTCGATCGTCACGGCCGTTCCCGCCCGGGGCTCGCTCGAGATCTGGATCGTGCCGCCGTGCTCCTCGATGATCTTCTTGGCTATCGGCAGGCCGAGGCCGGTGCCCGAGTCCTTGGTCGAGAAATACGGGTCGAAGATCCGCTCGATGGTCTCCCGGCTCATGCCTGAGCCGGTGTCGCGGATGACGATCCTGAGCTTCGCGCCGTCGCGGGCGACTTGGACGCCGACCTCGCCCTTCTGGCTGATCGCCTCGACCGCGTTGGCGACGATGTTCCGCAGGGCCGTCTTGAGCTTGGCCGCGTCCCCCCGCGTCCGCAGGTCCCGGCCGGCATAGACGACCTTGAAGCGGATGCGTTCGGAGAGCAGCTTGCGGTAGGGCCGGAGGGTGTCCTCGAGGACCTCGGCGACATCCAGGGGATCCATGTGCAGGATCGTGTCCCGGGAGATCTCCATGAACTCCTGAGCGATCCGCCGCAGGTTCTCGACCTCGCTGATGATGTAGGACATGGATTCCTTGAGGGCCCGGTCGAAGTCGCCGTTCTTGTCCTCGTAGACCTTGAGCACGTGCTCGGCCGACAGCTGGATCGGCGTCAGGGGGTTCTTGATCTCGTGGGCGACCTTCCGGGCCATCTCGGTCCAGGCGACTTTCTTGCTCATCTCGGCGAGCTCCTGCTCGTGGGCCTTGAGGTTCTGGATCATCGTGTTGAAGCCCTCGATGAGGGTCATCATCTCGTCGTTCGAGTCGTGATCGATGCGGACCTCGAGGTTCCCCAGGCCGACCTCGCGCGTTCCGGCCACGAGCTTGCGGACCGGGACGATGATCATCGACCGGATGCCGCGGGCGAAGATGAAGACCATGATGGTGAACAGGGCCGCGAGCAGAACGAGGAACTCGACGATGTCGCGCGTCGCCCGGGCGCTCTCCTGCTGTTCGAAGGGGAAGGGGAGGGAAATGAAGAGGGTCGAGTTCTCGAAGGCGTAGGGGACGGTCAGGACCTGGAAGGAATAGCCCCCGATGGCCGTCCGCTTGGTGTGAAACGGCTTGTTGCCGTAGACGAGGCTTTCATAGGCCTCGCCGTCCAGGAGGTCGGGAAGCAGGCCGCTGTCGAAGAATTCGCCGCGGCTGGAGGCGACCAGGAGGGCGTCGCGGTACAGGTTGACGTCGTTGGCCAGCGTGGAGCTGATCCACAGGGCGAGATCCGCCGTGGGGGCGAGGTAGGGAGAGATGTTTTTGTCCCGGACGATGAGGAAGGCCTCGAGAAGGCTCTGGGCGTAGCTGGCGTGGATGGCGGCGTCCTCGACGAACCTCTCCGCGAAGATCCTGTCGAACAGACTCCGCGTGAAGACCGTGTACATCAGAAGGGGGACGAGGGCGACGGCCAGGAAGGCGGCGTAGACGCGGCTGGAGAAGGACCACAGCGGGCGCGAGAGCCGGGCCTTCCCCCTGAGCAGGGAAACGAAGAGCAGAACGGCCGCCGCGACGGCCAGGTCGAAGAAGAAGAACCGCAGGAATTCCACGATCCGGGTCTGGAACTTTTTCTGCGGCGCGAACAGCATGTACAGCCGGTCCTGGGTCTTGAACAGATAGGCGTCGTAGGCCGCGCCCTTGTCCCGGAATCTCGACCAGAGAGGGACATCGGAGGAGATCAGCCTGGCCAGGTCCCCGGCCGGGACGCCGGAGGTCAGCTTCTGCGGGTTGAAGAGGGGCTTGCCCTCGAAATCGAAGATGGCGCAGCCGAAGTCGAACTGGTTCAGCGAGGGCATGGGATCGGTCCGGAGGACCTCGAAGTAGGGATTCGCGGAATACAGGAAGGGAAGCATCTCCGGATCGAGCGAAACGTAGAGGATCAGCCGGCCGAGATAGTGGTTCTCGTCGCTCCAGTCCTTGTAGCCGATGAGGAATTCCTTCTGCTTGCCGATGAAGCTCAGGGACTGGCGGACGATGGTCCAGGCATCCGAGCGCTCGAGCTCGGGGGGCCGGGTGTAGTATTTCGGGACGTTGAGGGAGAACCAGCTCAGGCTGTTGCCCTCGGCGTCGCGGAGCTCCAGGCTCGAATACCAGTTGACCTTGGCGACGGGGCTTTTCTGCCAGAGGGCATGGGCGAAATTGGGGTCCGAGGGATTTTTGAGATAGGAAACGATGGCCCGCCGGTTCCGGTCGAGGTCCGGAAACGACTGCTCCATTAGGAAGCTTCCCCAGGCTTCCTGGGAGAGGATGGCCCGCTTCAGGGTCGTTTCGAGGAGGTTCTTTGTCCGCAGCGCGGTCAGGCCGTCCAGGGACCAGGACGTCCACAGGGCGGCGGCCAGGAGCCCGAGGACAAGGACGCCGCGCCGCCGCATGAGCTCGGGGGCGGAGGCGATGGCGAAGACCCACGAGAGAAGCGCCAGGTGGCAAAAGAGGAGAAGCGGGGACGCGCCTCCGCCGCGGACGAGGAAGACCGCCGCGGCCGTCCCGGCGACGAGCAGGAACGAAAGCCAGCGGCTTCCGGCCGAGAGAAATGCCAGCCTGAAAGCCAGGGCGAGGACGATGAGCAGGGCGGTCAGGAAAAGGAGCAGGCTCGCGTGGAGGATGAGGAACGGAGCCTTGAAGCTCCAGCGGAGGAGGGACAGGCTGGAATTGAAGACGACGTGTCTCAGGATTCCGAGCAGGCCGGCCAAGCCGGCCGCCGCCAGCGCGCCGGCCAGGACCTGGAGGACCGGAAAAACATAAGGCCGGGCCTTTTCGCGTCCGGCCCGGAAGAGGGGCATGCCGTAGACGGCCAGGCAGGCGGCTAGGTCGAAAACGAGGAGGGCCGTCAGAAAGATGCCAGCCGGCGACTGGGTCAGGTTGCCGGGCGATCGGAATCCGGCCGCGGCCGGCGAAAAAACGGACAGGGATTGAAATCTTTCCAGCCGATCCAGGGGAACGGCGAGGAATCTCATCCCGACGGCGACCGCCGCGATGAGGATCCCGGGCAGGAGCTTCCGCTCCTTGAGGAAGGCCGGCGACGTCCAGAGATAGATCTGGCCCAGGACGCCGGCGGCGGCCAGAAGGAGAAGGATGATCAGCCAGAGGCTTTCCCTTACGCCGGTCAGTTTCGATGTCAGGGAGGGAGAGGAGAGGGTCACGGTGGCCACGATGCGGCCCGCCTCGTTCCGGAGCGGGAAGAAGAGGGTCTGGATCTCGTTGGCCTTGCGGGGCTGGCCGGCGAATTCATCGTCATGGCGGGCGAAGAGCTTTTCGAAGCCGGAGACGTCCTGCTGGAAGTCCCAGAAATCGATGTCGAACTCCGTCCTGAAAGCGCGCCGGAGGGCCTGGTACTCGAGGACGTACGAGGATTGGAACTGGGGGATGAAGGCCAGGAGCCTGAAATGGGCGAGCAGGCTGCCGTCCTCGCCCCGGGGCTGGAGCGAGACGAGATAGATCGACGACTTGCTGCGGATGAGAAATGCGGCCGACTGCCCTTTCAAGCTCTTGAAGCTCTCGGCCGGGACGAGATCGATGAGGCTCAGGACGTTGCCGTACCAGATCACCGGGTTGCCGTCTCCGGTCGTCAGGGCGATGCCTTCCGTCTCGACGTCGAGCCCGGCCTTCTTGAAGAGGGAAAAGTAGACGTCCGGATCGGCCGGCAGGGGAGCCTTGGCGAAAAGGCTCTTCTTCGATTCGAGCCCGGCCAGCAGGCGGGCGAACTCCTTGCGGACGTCCGGGGCCAGGCTCTTGAGCGAGGCCATGCTCTTCTGGTCGTAGTGCCGGGAGAGGAGCCTCGGCAGGGTCAGGGAGAGGGCGGCGACGAGCAAGGCCAGGCCGACGACGCCGGCCGTGCCGGCCAGGAGGAGGTTCCGGCCGCGGATCCGCCTTCCGGCCATCACAGCTTCTCCGCCCGGATCTCGACGATCCTGAGGGCCGTCCCCGGGCCGCCGGAGGCCGAGCCTTCCGGCGCGCGATCCGGCGTCAGATAAATGAAGAGGCGGATGGGATACTGGTCGCCGGTCTTCTGGTTCAGGAAGGACCAGCGGGCCCTGAGGATGCCGCCCGGCCGGCCCTGGAGCGTCGAGAAATCCGGATCGACGAAGAACTCCGTCGTCTTATAGACGGCGAAGATCCGTTTGAAGACGAGATAAACCTGGTCCGACGAGAGCTCGTCGGCGACCGAGAGCGGGTCCGGGAGGGAGATCTGGATGTCTCCTTCCGCGGTCAGGAGCTCGCTCAAGATTCGGGGTGAGTTCTCCAGGAAAGCCCTTTCCAGGGGTTTGATGATGGGGAGCGGCTGCGACTGCGCGAGCAGGAGCGACAGGACGAGAGCGTTGATCGAGATCACGGACCTGTCCCCATCTTAGCACAGACTTTCGAGGGCGGGCAAGAGAGGCGAACGCTCGCCTCGGGGAAAGGAACGATTCCCCGCCGCCGTCCGAGGAGAGAGATGAACCGGGTCGGGCGCCGTCCGGCTTCTGACTTTCCTTACTTCTTTTCCGCCGTTTCCGCCGCCGCTTCCTGTTCGAGCTTCTTGGTCCTCTGGGCGTCCTTGATGCTGCTGATCCCAGCGATCAAACCGATCAGCCCGCCGAAGAAGAGGATCGGAGGAATGAAGCCCTCGACGAGCTTGACGAAGGCGTCCCGGAACGTGGCGGAGACGATCACCAGGGCGAGGCCCCCGGCCATGGAGACAATACCGCCGAGAACAGCGATGTACTTACCCATATTGGACCTCCCTCAACAATCTTCGGCGCGGATTATAC
>Ga0315282_10001770_pt1 | contig 40333 bp, 34 predicted proteins | sample YL17G07_20_MG_FD_203693 | JGI IMG/M metagenome (GOLD analysis project Ga0315282, IMG submission 203693) | Sediment microbial communities from Yellowstone Lake, YNP, Wyoming, USA - YL17G07_20 | ecosystem: Environmental > Aquatic > Freshwater > Lake > Sediment | place: USA: Wyoming | collected...
CATGGGACGAGGAAGGTGAGACGGATCGTACGCGGTGCGTGCCATGTGGTAGACCTCCGTGGAGTATTGCCACGAGAAGCCTGATTTGTATTAAGTAAACAGTATTGTGACTGTCCCCTATTTCCGAGAAGAGAGGCCCGCCTGCTCAAGCAAGTACTCACCAGAATTTCGAGTCCCTTGTCGAGCCCCTTCGGCATCACCCCCGAAAATGAGAACAAGAGGCCGGCCAGCAGACCAGCAGCGTTCATGAGAACAGGGAGTCGATATACGTGCGATGCAAGGTCGTACACTAGTGGTACCGGTTCCGGATCTCGGACTTCTCGGTCATCTGAGGGTACATCTTGTAGACGTACTGGATTATGGCGGCGAGAGAGGCGGTACTGAAGCGAGCCTTGTACTCTTTGAGAATCTGCTTCTGGTTGGGGCTCAAGTGGTCGTAGAGGCCCTTCTCGCGGACAAATCCCACCCCTCGGGCCGTGAGCGAGAAAGACTCCTCGTTGAACTCGGCGTACTCTTCGGGGGGGGTTTCGTCGTCCAGCGAGGTCATCTCCTCCCACCACCTGTATTCCTCGGCTTCCTCCACCGTGGTCTCGCCCCGGCCGCCCCGCGCGACTTGTATGAAGCCTATCCTGCTGAAGAACTCTATGTCGTCAAACACGTCTCTGGAGAACGGGCCGAATCGCCAGGGGTAGAACGTGGGCAGCTCGTCGGAGTCGACTACCTTGTCAAACCGGAACTTGGCGTAGAGCTCCTCCTTGAAGACGAAGAGCACCTTCATTAGCCGTGTTCGGCCTGCCACCGGCTCGTTCAGCTGGTCGGCAACGCCTGGAGAGTAGAGGAGGAGCAGCAGTATATCCTTGCCCGTCATCGGCTTCGCTGAGGCCATGGGCGCACCCTCCTCGATGGACTGCTCGGACTATGAGCCCTAGGCACAGGATACCACATCTTTGGGGCGCAATTCCAGCGGTGGCCAATGGGTAGGTTGGCGTCTCGGCTGAGGCGCGGGGTCGCCAGGGGAGGGCGACCTTGCACCACGGGGCGTGGGGGACACCGTCCCGCGTTTGCCATCCGGCCGGCGGGTTGCCCGGTGACCGATCGCGCGGTATAATCTCTTGCGAGGTTCCTGCACATGGCCCCGCTGTCCGACATACCGTCGCAGCTGGTGATCCTGCTGATCCTCTTGCCGGGGTTCATCACGTTCTTCGTTGAGAGGGCCCTCGCGTACCAGGAGGAGTGCCAGGCGGCGGAGCTCATAGCCAAGTCTTTGGTCTACAGCCTCCTGACCTTCGTGTGTACCCTCGCGTTTGACAAGTGGGTCTTGCGCGGCAGGTTCAGCCTTATTGCCTGGGGTAGTGCGCCGAAGGGGGCTCAGGTGGTGGCGAAGCTGAACCCGCAGCTGGCGGGTCTGCTGGAATTCGTGCTAGTCGCCTTTGCTCTCGGTCTGGTCATCGGGCTTCTCAAGACGCACGACTGGCACATGCGGGTGGCCCGGGGCCTATGGCTGACCAAGCGAACCGGGCAAGTGTCGACATGGCTCGACGTCTTCCATCGGTATTATCCGCCGCAGAGGCGGGATGGACCCGATGTATCGGTGATCCTGAAGGATGGGAGGCAGATCGTCGGATACCCGGAGTACTTCTCGGACTCGTACCACGATGGGCCGGTGCTGTTCCTCGTTCAGGCCAGGTGGTGCGATGGCGGTAAGACGGTGTCGATCCCCGACCCCGGCATCCTGCTCTGCGGCGGGAGCATTGAATGCGTGCAGTTCTACAAGGAGGCCAAGGATGGCAAGCGAGAAGGCAAGCGGGCCGAAGCTAGAACCAAAGCAGGAGGGGTATAACCCTCCGCCTCAGCGGAAGCAGAAGGCCCCGCCCCCTCCCCCTCCGCCTCGGAAGAAGAGGTAGAATACGGTCAGGACTACAGGGGCACAGGCCCGGATGGAGGGAAGGGATGGCCATAGGGAAGAAGCCGTCGGACTCAGGCGTGAGGAAGGGCGGGAATAACCCGCCACCGCGGAGGCAGAGCCCGCCGCCGCCACCACCGCCGCCGCCGAAGAAGGGGAAGTAGCTAACCCTCGCGGCGGCAGCAGCGGGCTCTTCTGCACCTCTGGGAAGATGATTGGCGGTCTGGCGCCTCCGGCGGCTGGGCTTGGCGGGTGTGGTGTGCTCAGCTACTCTGCCTGGCCGGACGTGGTACCGCCCGGAGGGCCCGCATCATGGTTCCCCTGTTGCTGGGCCCTTTCCGCGTCGAGCAGATCTGTCATGCGCTTGAAGAGCGAGTCGCCGAGAGCGCGGAGGTGGTCCGTATCAGCCGACAAGACATCGGTCCTGCGACTCCTTCCGGCCCCTAGGTCCGTGTACTCGCTCATGCACCGCAACGTGCAGAGGCGGGTCTCCACGAACTTGACTGCTGTAACGGGGTCAATGGCATCACTCCACACATCGAACGCTGACTTGCCATTCGGAATGGCAGCCTGCACGAGGCCCAGCAACTCTTTCTTCCGCCCCCGATAGGCTGCTTCCCCTGCGTACTTCCGCTGGAGCTGCGCGGACGTGAGCCGCGCCGCATCGTTCTTTTTGGTCTCGGCGAAGGACTTGAGGGCCCTGGTATGAGCGGTGACGTTCTTGAGCTGTGCAGCCGCTAGGGAGATGATGCCGTGGCGGACGGAATGGCTCTCGACCCAGTGTAGGCTGGCGAAGCTGAGATCCGCTTGATCGAGTGATCCCGTCTCGATGCTCCCTGCAGGGCAGCCGGGTGCAAGCCAGTCATGGGATCGATCGTCGAAGCGGTCCGCCAGGGAGCATAGCTCGCTCGCGCCCGGCATGCATGCGGTCCACGCCAGCACCTCCACCGACAACCGATCCACAAGGCACGAGATGACGTTGAGGTCATCGGCGTTGGGGTGACGCACCCAGGCGCTCATCATCTGCGATTCGATACTGACCTGCTTCCTGAGATGCGGCTGGGCCTCCGCCAGGAGGTTCTGCTGCATGGTGTCGGTGACCGTGCCGAGAGCCTTGGCCTTCTGGAGAAACCCGTCTCGGATGCGGTTCAGCTCGCGGTCCTCGGCATCGGATTGCTGCAGCAGGGCTCTCATCTGGTTCGGCGCTGTGGCAGTCTTCTTGGCATGGGCTGGAGAGCACTGGAGGACCAGGATGCTGGCAGCGGCGACTAGAGCGTGCCGGTTGACCAGCCTCAGCGGGCGATTCGAACGGTTCCCGTTCACGGTCAGTGCCTCCCTGGCGGTTGGTTCCTCTCGGGATCTGCCGGGAAAGCGACCCCTCGCGTGCAGGAAGTATAGCAGGGGGGACGGCAGAATGGAAGCGAAGAGGCGAGAAGGCGAAGAGGCGGAGGGGAAAGGACAGAGAGCGGCCGGGAGCGGGGCCTGGCAGCCGCACGGGCTTGGGAGCCCGTGCTACGGGACCGGCCCGGCCGGCAAAGCGGGCAGGCTGAAGCCTGCCCTACGGGCCTCGCCGCTTCCTTTACACGGTTTGGGGGGCGGTGCTATAATCCGGCTCGGGGTGTGAGCCGAGATGCGCTCCCAGGCACGACAGACCACGCTCGCTCGGCCGGTGAGCAAAGAGGGCTTCGGCCTGCACACCGGCGCCCCGAGTTCCCTTACCGTGCGACCTGCAGGCCCGGGCACGGGCCTGGTCTTCCTGCTGCGCTCCGGCGAGCGCCTTCCCGCGACGGCCGAGCAGGTGGTGGAGACGCAGAGGTGCACGACCCTGGGGTCGGCGAAGAGCCGTATTGGCACGGTGGAGCACCTGCTGAGCGCGCTCTTCGGCCTGGGCGTGGACAACGCGGAGATCGCCGTAGACGGCGAGGAGGTGCCCGCGTGCGACGGGAGCGCGCGGGAGTGGGTGGCGCTGGTGCGCGGCGTGGGGGTGGTCCGGCAGGAGGCGCCGCGGGAGGAGCTAGCTCTTCTTGCGCCGGTGTGGGTGGAGGAGGGCGAGGCGTGGGCGATGGCCGTTCCGGCCCCCCGGTTCGCGCTCTCCGTGGGCGTAGATTTCGGCGACCCGGTGGTCGGGCGGCAGGCCGTGTCGCTGACGGTGACGCCGGCGCGCTATGCGCGGGAGCTGGCGCCGGCGCGCACGTTCTGTTTTCAGGAAGAGATCGAGGAACTGCTGGCGGCGGGGCTGGCGAAGGGCGGCTCGGAGGAGAACGCGGTGGTGATCGGCCCGGAGGGGTACTCCCAACCGCTGCGCTTTCCGGACGAGCCGGTGCGCCACAAGGCGATGGACGCGGTGGGGGACCTGGCCCTGTGCGGGTTCCGGCTGCGGGCACATGTGATTTTGGGACGGCCCAGCCACCGGCTGAATGTGGCGCTGGCGGGGGCCCTGCGCGACCTGCACGGGGGGCGGCGTTTCTAAGCGAGGAGAAGAGCACATGGAGATGGACATCAACCAGATCCAGGCGACGCTGCAGCACCGGTATCCGTTCCTGCTGGTGGACCGGATCCTGGAGTTGGAGCCGGGGGTGCGCGCGGTGGGCGTGAAGAACGTCACCGTGAACGAGGACTTCTTCAATGGGCACTTCCCCGGGAACCCGGTGATGCCGGGGGTGCTGACGGTGGAGGCGATGGCGCAGGTAGGCGGGATTCTGCTGCTGTGCACCACCGGGAACGAGGGGAAGCTGGCCTTTTTCGCGGGGATTGACAAGATGCGCTTCCGCCGGCCGATCGTCCCCGGCGACCAGCTCGTCACCGAGGTCAGGCTGCTCAAGGTGAGGGGGGACATTGGGCGCGTGTCGGTGGTGGGGCGAGTGGACGGGCAGGTGGTGGCGGAGGGGGAGTACTTGTTCGTGATGCGCCCGGACATGGGGGCGCACACGCTGGCCGCGAGCCGCGCAGAGGAGGACTGAGGTGGCACGGATTCACCCGACCGCCATCGTGGAGCCGGACTGCGAGCTGGCGGACGACGTGGAGGTGGGGCCGTACGCGGTGCTGCGGCACGGCTCCATGGTGGGGCCGCGCACGACGATAGACGGGCACGTGCTGCTGGAGTACGCGACGGTCGGCGCGGACTGTCATTTCTCGTGGGGCGCAGCCATCGGCGGCGCGCCGCAGGATGCGAACTACCGGGGGGAGCCGACGCGGGTGATCTTCGGGGACCGGAACACGGTGCGGGAGTACGCCACCGTGCACCGGTCCACGGGCGAAGGCAGCGCCACCCGCATCGGGGACGACAACCTCCTCATGGCCTCGACCCACCTGGGACACAACTGCCAGGTGGGCAACTCTGTGTGCATCGCCACGCTCTCCGGGATGAGCGGTCACACCATCATCGAGGACCAGGCGATCATCGGGGGGATGTCCGGTTCTCACCAGCGGGTGCGGGTGGGGACGATGGCGATGGTGAGCGGGTATTCGAAGCTGAGCCAGGACGTGCCTCCCTACGCGCTGGTGGACGGGAAGCCGGCGCGGGTGGTGGGCCCGAACCTGGTGGGGCTGCGGCGGAGCGGGATGTCGGCCGAGGCGCGGCGGGCCCTGCAGCGGGCGTTCCGACTGATCTATCGCGGGGGCCTGGAGCTGGAGGCGGCGTTGGAGCAGGTGACGGCCGAGCTGGGCGGGTTCACGGAGGTGGCCTATCTGGTGCAGTTTCTCCAGCGCATGCGGCAGGGGCACGTGGGGAGACAGCAAGAGAACAGCCTCTGAGATGGCGGGGGGGCGATCTGAGATGGCCGAGGCGGGGGCGAGAAGGAAGGAACGCGCGTGGGGCTCCCGGGTGAGATGACCGTCACGCCGTCGCCGAGCGCTGCGCCCGGGCCCCCGGGCGCAGTCTTCATCATTGCGGGCGAGGCCTCGGGGGACTGGTCCGGGTCGCTGCTGGTGCGGGCGATGCGGCGGGCGCGCCCGGAGCTGAGCTTCCGCGGCATCGGGGGGCGGCGGCTGGCGGCGGCCGGGGTGGAGGTGCGGTTCGACAGCTCGAGCTGGGGTGCGATCGGGGTCTTCGATGCGCTGAAGAAGGTGCCGCGCATGTGGCGGGCGATGCACGAGGTGCAGGCCGAGCTGAACGCGCATCCGCCGGGGCTGCTGGTGCTGGTGGACTTCGGGGCCTTCAACATGCGGCTGGCGCGCGCGATCAAGGACGTGGGCATCCCCACGCTCTACTACTTCCCCCCCAGTTCGTGGCGGCGGCGCCTGCGCCGCCCGGAGCTGAAGGACCTGGTGGACGTCATCGCCACGCCCTTCCCGTGGTCGGCCGAGCTGCTTTCCGGGGGACGGGCGCGGGCGGAGTGGGTGGGACACCCGGTGGTGGACAGCGCGCAGCCGCGCCTCTCGCGGGCCGAGGCCTACGACCTGTATCGGCTCGACCCCGCGCGGCCGGTGGTGGCGCTCGCCCCGGGGAGCCGGGACCAGGAACTGCGCTACCTCTTCCCGGTGCTGGCGGCGGCGGGGGCGAAACTGACGAAGCAGTTCCCGGGCCTGCAAGTGGTCATCCCGGTGGCGCCGACGCTGGACCGGGAGCGGGTGGCGGCCGAGCTTGCGCGGGCCGGCCTGACGGCGAAGCTGCTGAACGGGATGGACTACGACGCGCTGCAACTGGCGCAGGCGGCGGCGGTATGCTCGGGCACCGCGACGCTGGAGTTCTGCTGCCTGGGGATCCCCATGGTGATCACGTACCGGACGAGCCGCGCCACCACGCTGGAGTACCGGCTGATGCGGGGGCTATTCGAGGGACAGCGGCTGGCCGGGATGCCCAACATCATCGCCGGGCGGGAGATTGTTCCGGAGCGGATGGGCTCGGGGGCGACGGCCGAAACCATCGCCGGCGACCTGGCTGCGTTCCTCAATGACGCGGGGCTCCGCGCGCGCACGAAGGCGGCCCTGGAGGAGGTGCGGGCGACGCTGGGCCCGCCGGGCGCGACGGAGCGGGCGGCGCGGCTGGCGCTGGAGCTGCTCGGGGCGCGGGAGGGGTGCCATGCCGCGGCCGGCTGAGTCCACCCCGCGCGCCCACGTAGGGCGCATCCTGGGCCGACTCCTGAGAGAGGCCGGGAGCCGGAAGTGGTCGGCCTGCGGCGCGCTGGTTTCGGTCGCGCTCGAGGCCCTTGTGGAGACCGCGGTCTTCTCCGTGCTGCTGGTGCTCATGCTGCTCTCCATCGCCCCCATGGGAAAGGTCTCGGGCGCCCTCGGCAATCATCTGGCGGCAGACAAGCTGGACTGGATTCAGCAGTTGGGATGGGTGCACACGGAGACACGGGGGGCGCAGCTGCGGAGCCTGCTGCTGTTCGCGGGGCTGATGCTGGTGGCGGCGCTGATGCGGGCGGTCTTCACCTTCGGTCGCGCCTACCTCGGGCAGCAGTTCTCGCTGAGCGTGGTGCGGGACCTGAGGCAGCGGCTGTACGAGCACCTGCTGCGGCAATCGCTGGCCTTCTACCGGGCGCGGGAAACGGGCGATCTGCTTTCCCGGATCAGCAACGACGTGGGGGTTTTGCAACGGCTCCTCGGCTATGACCTGATTGACGCGGCGCGCTGCGTCATCTCCATGGCCGGCGCGCTGGTGATGATGATCAAGTTCGACTGGCGGTTGACGCTGCTCGCGCTGGTGTGCGCGCCGGGCGTCTCCTCTATTATCGCGCGCTCCGGGACGCGCATGCGGAACCTGATGTTCGAGGTCCAGCGCCGGCTGGGCCAGCTCAACGCCTTTCTCCAGGAGCGCATCGCGGGCGTGGAGACGGTGCAGATCTTCGGGATGGAGGGGCGGGAGGCCGGTCGCTTCCTGGAGATCAACCGGGGCAACTACCGGGCCAACCTGCGCGCCGCCCTCACCCTTGCGACGGTGCAGCCGGCGATTGACTTCATCGCCATGGCGGCCTTGGTACTCCTGCTGGTGATCGCCGGCTATCTGGCCATCGTCGGGCCGTTGAGCCTGGCGACGATCATCAGCTTTGCCTATCTGGGGCAGATGTTCGGCAGCCGGCTCTCCCTGCTGGGCAAGATCTGGCTGGCGGGCCAGCAGGCGGCGGCCGCGGGCGACCGCGTGTTCGAGGTGCTGGAGGCGCACCAGGAGGTGCCGGAAGCTCCCCGCGCGGCGCCGCTGGCGCGGGTGCGGGGGGAGATCGCCTTCCACGGCGTGTCGTTCCACTACCGCGACGGCGAACCGATCCTGCGGGACATTGACCTTTCCATCGGGGCCGGACAGGTGGTGGCGCTGGTGGGAGCCTCCGGCGCGGGCAAGACCTCGCTGGTGCGGCTGATCCCGCGCTTCTACGACCCGACCGCCGGGCACATCGAGCTGGACGGGGTGGACCTGCGCGGCGTGACCCTGGCCTCCTTGCGCGCGCAGATCGGGATCGTGCCGCAGGAACCGATTCTCTTCTCCGGCACGATCGGGGAGAACATCGGCTATGGGAAGCCGGGGGCGAGCGAGGAGGAGGTGCGCGCGGCCGCGCAGGCGGCGAACGCGCGGGAGTTCGTCGAGGCCCTGCCGGAGGGATACGACACGGTGGTGGGAGAGCGGGCGAGCACCCTCTCGGGCGGGCAGCGGCAGCGCATCGCGATCGCGCGGGCGGTGCTGCGCGACCCCCGCCTGCTGATTCTGGACGAGGCCACCTCCGCGCTGGACGCGGAGTCGGAGGCGCTGGTGCAGCGGGCCCTGGAGAACCTGATGGAGGGCCGCACCACGTTGATCATCGCGCACCGGCTCTCCACCATTCAGCGCGCGGACCGCATCCTGGTGCTGTCCGGAGGCCACATTGTGGAGGATGGCCGGCACGCGGCCTTGATGCAGCGCGGCGGTGTTTATTACCGCCTCTACGAGAGCCAGTTGCTGGCGGCCGCGCCGGAGGCGGCGACGCCGTGATGGGCACGCGGCCGGAGAAGCGAGACCGACGGGCGCGGCGGCGGCTCCTCGCGGGCCTGGCGGTGTACAACCTCCTGCTGTTGCTGGCGCTGCCGGTATTGCTGCTGTGGTTGGCCTACCGCGCGGCCGTGCGGCGCAAGGGGCTGGGGTGCTGGCGGCACAAGCTGGGCCTGGTGCCGCGGGCGACGGAGGGATGGCCGCGCATCTGGCTGCATGCGGTGTCGGCCGGAGAGATGGGGGCGCTGCAGCCGGTGTATGCGCGGCTGCGCGCGGCCCTGCCGGAGGCCTACGTGGCGGTGTCCACCATCACGCCGGCCGGCATGGCGGCGGCGGAGCGGGCCTGCCCGGGCGCGCAGGCGCGGTTCTACCTACCCTTCGACTGGGCGGACTGCATCGGGGTGGCCTTGCTGCTGCGCGTGCGGCCGGACCTGGTGGTGGTGACGGAACGGGAGCTGTGGCCGAACTTCCTGGGGATAGCGCGGCTGATGGGGGCGGAGGTGCTGGTGGTGAACGGGCGGGTGTCGGACCGCCTGCGGGCGCGGGCGCGGCGGGCGCTGGGGGCGGAGCGCTGGCGATACCAGCTTCCCAGTTGCCTGTGCGTGCAATCGCAGGAGGACGCGGCCCGCCTGGCCGCGATGGGGGTATCGAAGGAGCAGGTAGTGGTGGCGGGCAACACCAAGGCCGACGCGATGGCCGCGCGCGACCCAGCGGCGGAGGCGGCCTTGGCGCAGGCCCTCGGGGCGAAGCCGGAGGAGCTGTGGTTGGTGGCCGGCAGCACGCACGCGGGGGAAGAGGAGGCCGTGGTGGCCGCGTTCGCGGCGATCCGCGCGCGGCGGCCCGAGGCGCGCCTCCTGCTCGCGCCGCGTCACCTGGAGCGGGTAACGGAGGTGTGCGCGCAGGTGGCCGAAGCCGGGCATCCGGCCGCGCGGCGCAGTGAGGGAACCCCGCCGCGGGAGGCGGTGGTGGTGCTGGATACGATGGGCGAGCTTCGCTCCGCCTATGCGCTCGGGCCGGCGGGGTTCGTCGGGGGCACGCTGGTTCCCATCGGGGGGCACAACCTGCTGGAGCCGCCGGCGGCGGGCCGGGCGGTGCTGTTCGGGCCGCACACGGAGTACTGCGCGGACGTGGCCGACCTGGTGGTGGGGGCGGGCGTGGGGTTCCGCGTCGCCGGCGCGGAGGAGTTGGCGGAGACGTTCCTGCGGATCTGTTCGGATGACCCGCTCCGCACGCGTATCGCCGAGGCGGGGCCGGCCCTCATCGCCTCCCAGCAAGGCGCGGCCCAGCGCTGCGCGAACATCGCCCTCGCCCTGCTGCGGGAGGGCGACGGTGGCTAGCGACCGGCAGGAGTACGTGCTGCGCCTGATGCGGGGGGAGGGCCACACTCCTTCCGACCGTCTTGCGGCGGCCGGGCTGCGGGCCTTGTCCGGCCTCTACGGAGTGGCCTTGCACGCGCACCTCGCCGGCTATCGGCTGGGACTGGCGCGGCGCACGCGGCTGCCGGCCCTGGTGGTGAGCGTCGGCAATCTGACCGTCGGCGGGACGGGAAAGACGACGACCTGCCTCGCCCTCGCCGGGTGGTTCTTGCAGGAGGGGAAGAAGGTGGCCCTCCTGAGCCGCGGCTATCGGGGGCGGGGGGGGACGGCGACGTGTGTAGTGTCGGAAGGGCAGGGACCGCAAGTAGGGGCGGAGGTCGCCGGGGACGAGCCGTACCTGGCCGCGAAGGCGCGGCCGGGGATGGTGGTGGTGGTGGGGAAGGATCGGCGGCGAACGGGACGGTTGGCGGTGACGCGCTACGGCGCGGAAGTGGTCCTGCTCGACGACGGGTTCCAGTATCAGCGGCTGGTCCGCGACCTCGATATCGTCCTGGTGGACGCTCTCGCGCCATTCGGCTATGATGGCCTGGTGCCGCGGGGCCTGCTGCGCGAACCGGTGGCTCACCTCGCGCGGGCGGAGGCGGTATGGCTGACGCACTGCGACCTGGTGCGGCGGGAGGACCTGGCGGCGACGCGGGCCCGGGTGGAGAAGGCGGCGCCGCAGGCCCGCATTTGGGAGACACGGCACGCGGCCATCGGGCTGCGGAAGCTGGGATCCGACGAATGGGCCGAGCCGGAGGCGCTGCTGGGCAAGCGCGTGGCGGCCCTCTCCGGGGTGGGCAATCCGGTGGCTTTCGAGCGCTCTCTGGAGAAGCTGGGCGCGGAGGTGATGGGGCGGGCGCGATTTCCGGACCATCACCGCTATGAGGCGGAGGAGGTGCGGGCGGCGCTGCGGCGGGAGGCCTTGGGGGCGGAGTGGGTCGTGACCACCGCGAAGGATGCGGTGCGGCTGCCCGAGGAGGCGCTGGAGAAGCCCACCTGGGTGCTGGAGATCACGCTCGCGGGCCTGCCGGGAGCGGCGACGCTGGCGGAGGAGTTGACGTGGCTGCTGACGGCCAAGAGCAGAAGGTAACCGGCCTGTACGCGCGGGAGGGACACTCCGCCCTGTACCAGTGGCAGCGCCGGATGCAGACCAAGCTGGGGAACGCGGCCGTGCTGTGGATGGCGCGGCGCTTCGCCCGCGTTCCCGAGGAGCGAGGCCACCGGCTGGGCGCGGCCATCGGCCGCTTCATGCGGCGCGCCTCCCCGCGCCATTATCGCATCGTGCTCGCCAACCTCCGTCTTGCCTTGGGCCAGGAGAAGAGTGAGGCGGAACGGCGGGCCATCGCGGACGCCTGCTACGAGCACCTGGGCAAGTGCCTGATGGAGTTCATCCGCCTCTCCAAGATGAGCCAGGAGGAGGTGCGACAGGTGGCGGAGTTGCACGGCGGGGAGCACGTGCGGGCCGCGCTGGCGCGCGGGAAGGGGATAATCCTCCTCACCGCGCACGTCGGAAACTGGGAGCTGGCGGGCGCGCGCCTGGCCGCGGAAGGCTTCCCCGTCATTGCTATCGCGCGGGCCCAGCGGGACTCCGCCCTCACGGACTACATCCTGCGCACGCGGGAAGCGACGGGGATGAAGATCTCTCACCGCGAATCCGCAGTGAAGGCCTCCCTGCTTGCGTTGAAGGCGAACGAGTTGGTGGGCATGCTGATGGACCAGAACGCGGGCGAGGACGGGGTGTTCGTGCCGTTTTTCGGCCACCTCGCCTCCACGGCGGCGGGGGCGGCCCTGTTCGCCCTTCGCACGGAGGCGGAGGTGCTGCCCATCTTCGGGTACCGCACGCCGGAGGATACCCACGTATTCACGGTGGAAGCCCCGGTACCACTGATCCGCACGGGGGACCACAAGCGAGATATCTACGAAAACACGGCGGCCTACACCAGGCTGATCGAGGAGCGCATTCGCCAGCACCCGGAGCAGTGGTTCTGGCTGCACAAACGGTGGAAGAGCCGGCCCCCGGAGGAGCGCGCGCGCTAGTCCCATGCTCTCTCCCTCCGCCCGGGTGCTCATCATCAAGCTCAGCTCCATCGGCGACGTAGTGCACGCGCTGCCGGTGGCGGCGGCGCTGCGCCGGCACTACCCGCAGTCCTACCTCGCCTGGGCCGTCAAACCGGCGGCGGCGGAGCTGCTGGCGGGCAACCCGCATCTGACCGAGGTGCTGGTGATCGGCGGCCGCGGTTCGGCGCCGGGCCTGGAGTCGCTGCCCCCACTCACCCACCCGTTCGCGCTGCGCGGCGCCCTGCGGTCGCGGCGATTCGAGGTGGCGGTGGATATGCAGGGGCTGTTCAAGAGCGCGCTGCTGACCGCGCTCTCGGGGGCGCGGGAAAGGGTGGGATTCCGGAACGCGCAGGAGGGGACATTTCTCTTCTACAATCGCCGCGTGGTGCCGGACCGGAAGGACGTGCACGCGGTGGAGGGATACTTCGGGTTCGCGGCCGCGCTGGAGGCGCCGGTGGAGCCGGTGGAGTTCGCCATCGCGGTGACGGACGCGGATCGGCAGCACGCGGAGGCGCTGGTGCGCGGACACGACCGCGTGGTGGCTCTCGTTCCCGGCGCCCGCTGGTCTTCCAAGCAGTGGCCGGCGGAGCGCTTCGCCGCGGTGGCCGAGGCGCTGCACCGCGACTTCGGCTGCACCGCCGCAGTCGTCGGAGGGCCGGGCGACGGGGCGCTGGCCGCGCGGGTGGGGGCGGCGACTTCCGCGCCCGTACTCGATTTGACCGGGCGCACCACCCTGAAGCAGTTGGCCGCGCTGTTCGACCGCGGCCTCCTTACCATCGCCAACGACACCGGCCCGATGCACATCTCGGCCGCGGTGGGCACTCCGACGGTGGCGATCTTCGGCCCCACCGACCCCGCGCGCCTCGGGCCCTATGGGCCGGGGCACGCGACGGTCTGCGCGCGCGTTTCCTGCGCGCCCTGCCGGCGGCGGGAGTGCGCCTCGCGGCAGTGCCTGGGGCAGATCACCGTCGAGCAGGTGCTGGCCGCGGCCCGCGCGCTCCTCGCCGCGCGGGCCGGGAGGGAGGCGCATGGCGCCTAGCACCGGGCTGACCATCCTGCAAGTGCTCTCCTGGCTGAACTACGGGGGCGTGGAGAGCTACGTGGTCCGGCTGAGTCGGGCGTTGCAGGCGCGGGGGCACCGTCTGCTCGTCGCCTCCTGCGGCGGGCAGCTCGAGCCGGAGCTGGCGGCCGCGGGGATCGCCCACTTCCGGGTGGATTTCACGGGCGGGAAGTCGCTCTCTGGCGCGGCCGCGCTGCGGCGGCTGATGGAGCGGGAAGGGGTGGACCTGGTCAACGCGCACAACTGGCGCGCGGGCATGGTGTCCCATCTCGCCACCCGCCGCGCGGGCGTGCCGTATCTCCTCACTATCCACGGGACGCGCAAGGCCGTGAACCGCTTCTGGGTCTTCTATTGGAGCGATCTGGTGGCGGTGGTGAGCGAGGCCAGCCGGCGCAATCTGGTGGACGACTTCGGGCTCCCCGAGGGCCGCGTCGTCACCACCATGATCGGGGTGGACTGTGCGCGCTTCCGCCCGGCTCCGCCGGACCCCGAGCTGGAGGCCGAGCTGGGACTCGCGCCGGGTGCGCCGCGGGTGGTTCACGTCAGCCGCTATAGCCACTCCAAGGCGCCCGTCGCGCTGGCGCTCACCGAGGCGTCGGCGCGGCTCGCACGAACCGCGCCGGAACTGGAGATCGTGCTGGCCGGCCAGGGGCCGGAGGCAGCGAAGGTGGCGGCCGCGGCGGCGGAGGTCAACGCGCGCGCGGGCCGGAGGTTGGTGCACGCCCTCCCCGGCCGCGCGGATATCGCCCGGGTGCTGAACCTGGGGCAGGTGACAGTGGCCACCGCCTCGGTGGCGCTGGAGGCGATGGCCTGCGGCAAGGCCTTGGTAGCGGCGGGCAAGGGCGGGTTCCTGGGAACGGTCACGCCGGAGAATCTCCCGGCCGCGGAGGCCACCTGCTTTGCCGACCATCAGGCGGTGGAGGCCATCTCGGCCGATCGCCTTGCCGGGGACCTGGAGGCGCTGCTGTCAGACCCGGAACGCGCCGCCCAGTTGGGCCGGCAACTTCGCACCGCGGTGGAGAGCCGGTCCGACCTTGGTCCCCTGGGAGCGGAGGTGGAGGGCCTCTACCGGCGGGTCTTGGTGGACCGCGGCCGGGTGCGGCGCATCGCGGTCTTCCACCTGAACCAGATCGGCGACTTGGTCTTCACGTTGCCCGCGTTGAAGGCCTTGCGCGAGGGATTCCCGGAGGCGCGCATCACCAGCGTGGTGCGCCCGCACCTCGCCGGACTGCTGACGCACAGCGGGTTCGTGGACGAGATCGTGCGCCGTCCGGGCAGCGGGGCGCGGGCGGCGGTGAAGCTCGGGCTGGGGCTGCGCCGGCGGCGCCTCGACCTGGCGGTGGCGCTCTCTCAGTCGGCGAGCATGGCCTTCTGTGCGTGGCTCTCCGGGGCGCCGCACCGCATCGGGTATCTCGACTCCGACCTGCCGCGGATGCTGAACCATCGGGTGCAAGAGCGGGGCATCCCGTGTCCGTCTAAGGTGCTGCACCTGGTGCGCAGCCTGGGGCTGGCGCCGGCGCAGACGGAGTACGTCGGTCTCCTGCGTGTGTCCCCGGAGGACGAGGCCGCCGCCGCGCGCCTGCTGGCGGAAGCGCGCCTGGAGGGGAACGGGCCGTTGATCGCGTTGGCTCCGGGTGAGTCCGCGCGGCGGCCGTACAAGTCGTGGTCGGGCGCCGGGTTCGCCGCGGTGGCGGCCGCGCTTCGCGAGGAGGTGGGGGCGCGGCTGCTTGTCGTCGGCAGCGGTCGAGACCGCCCCCTGGGGGAGGAGATCGGCGTCGGGGCAGGAGGAGGCGTCGCGAACCTGGCCGGCCTGACCACGCCGAGCGAACTGGCGGCCGTACTCGCGCGGTGCGACGCGCTCCTCGGCATTGACTCCGGGCCCATGCACCTCGCCGCGGCGATGGGGTGTCCGGTGGTGGGGCTGTTCGGTCCCACCGACCCGGCTCGCACCGGGCCGCAGGGCCGCGGGCACAAGATCATCTTTCACCGTCAGCCGTGCTGGCCGTGCATGACCCCCACCTGTCAGGACCGCCCGTGCATGAAGGCGATTACGGTGGAGGAAGTGCTGGTCGCGGTGCGGCGAGTAGTCGGAGCGCCCGCCGCGGAGGAACAGCGGAGGTAACGACGGCCTTTTCGGGAATACTGTAGGTTAGGGCGCGGGACTCGATCCGTGCCCTCACAGTTGAGTGAGTGTGCATGCTAGATCCTGAAGAGTACTTCTCCAATCTCATGACGCGCTTCCGCCCGGAGGCGGCGCGCGGGCTGAACGCCACCTATCAACTGCGTCTTACCGGCAACGGGGGCGGGGTGTGGCACCTGGTGGTGCTCAACCAGACGTGTCAGGTGTTTGCCGGCGCGGCCCCTCGCCCGACGACGACGATCACGCTGGCGGCGGCGGACTGGGAGCCGCTGGTTTCGGGTGAGATAGACGCCTTCAGCGCCATTCTTCAGGGACGGATGAGGATTGACGGCGACCTGAGCCTGGCGACGAAGCTGCCGGGGCTGTTCGGGATGTAGGCCTCTTCACGAAAATATCACACAACCACTACGTTTTGGCCCTAGACACCATGTACCGTAGAGGTGCGATCAGGATCGGCATCTGAATCAGGGTGAAGGACCTACGGCCGCCCGCTGCTCACGGGCGGTCGGTTGTTTTTGGGGGCCCCTTCCACGCCGCCGCCAGCTTTCCCACGGCGCAGCGCAGCCGGAACTCCGCGACGAAGCGCGCGCGGGAGGTGGGAGAGAGGATCCAGCGGAGCGCCTTGAGGAGGATCTCGAGGCCCACCCCGAGTGCGCGCAGGGCCCTGGTCACCGGGCCCGCGGGCTCGGGGTGCTTCGCCAGATACGCGTCGTGGCCGGTGAGGACGGCGAGGCCGCGAAGGCCGGCGCGGGTAAGGCGGGCGGCGTCGGGGTAGTGGTCTACGGCCGCTTGCGGCTCGTACCACAACCGATACCCGGCGCGGGCGATGCGCCAGGCGAAGTCGCTCTCCTCGTAGGCCCCCTTCACGTTCCCCTTCGGCCCGAAGGCGCGCGAGAAACCCCCGACCCGCCGCGCGGCCTCCGCGAGCACGGCCATGTTGCAGCCCAGGGGCGACTCCCAGCCCCGCAACTCGCGGCGCGTCTCGCCGAGGGTGAAGTCACCCAGAAACTTGCGCGCGAGAAAGCGGCGCTCCGGGTCGTCCTCGACTTCCTGCGGGAAATGGCTGTAGGCCGGGCCCGCGACCACGCCCACCCCCGGCTCGTGGAAACCGCCAAGGAGGTGGCGGAGCCACTCCGGCCGGGGTTCGCAGTCATCGTCGAGGAAGGCGAGCACCTGCCCCGCGGCGGCCGCCATACCCGTGTTCAGCGCGTGCACCTTGCCGGTCTGGGCTTCGTAGAGATAGCGAATCGCGATCGGCGCGTGCGGCGCGCAGGCCTGCACGTGGGCGGCCGTATCGTCCGTGGAGGCGTTGTCAACGACCAGCACCTCGAAGGAGTCGTGGGGATAGTCCTGCCGGGCCAGCGCCTGGCAGGCGCGCAGCACCTGGGCGCGGCGGTTGTGGGTGGGGAGGAGGACGGAGACGTACGCGGCGTTCGCCATGTTCGCCGATTCCGCCGGTCTACAGCCACCGGTCGAGCCAGTTGTAGGCCCGCGGGCGCATCTCGTCGGTGAACTCGTGGCCGCCGGGAGAGACGTACAGCTCGAGGGCCTCGGACGCGCCGAGACGCCGGTACATCATGCGTGCGCGGGTGAGCACCTCTTTCGCTCCCTGAAGCGGGAAGCGCCAGTCATCTTGACCAGTCAGCATGAAGAACGGGCGCGGGGCGATCATGGAGACGATGTCGGGGACGTCGCCCCACTGGAGCAGGCCGGGCACGTACATCCCGTCGTTGTGGAGGGCGCCGGCGGCCAGGAGGGCGGCGAAGGTGGTGGTGGCGCAGCTGGCCACGCCGACCTTGAGGCGCGGCTCCAGGGGCATGGTGAACCAGGTTTCGACACCGCCCATCGAATGGCCGATCATGGCGAGGCGGCGGCGGTCCACCTCGGGGCGGAGGAAGAGGTAATCCAGCGCGCGCTTCACGTCCCACACCATCTTGCCCTGCAGGGTGAGGCCCTTGAGGAGCAGCTCATGGGAAAGGAAGCGCTCGCCGCTGTCCCCCTCGAAGCGGCGGTCCCGGCGGTCCTCGAAGCAGACGGCGTCCGGGGAAAGCGTGATATAGCCGCGGGCGCACAGCTCGGCGGCAACGGCTTGCTGAGGATTACCGGCAAGCCCCGCTACCTCACTCTTGCCAAGCTCGTACTGGCCGGCGTGCTGGTGGTGGCAGACCACCGCCGGGAGAGGCGGGGTGCGGCGGCGGGGGATCATGAGAATCGCGGGGACGACGTCGCCGGGCTCGGCCTCGTAGTGCACCAACTCCACGATCCGGTCGGGCTCCTCCTTGCGGCGGATCACCCTGGGGTTGAGCGGTGAGTGCACCGGGAAGCCGCCCAGCAGCCGCAGGAGTTGCTGGCGCTTTGTCTCCAGCCAGGCCGGATGCTCCTCCGGGGTGGGGAGGGAGAGGACGTCGCTATCGGGAATCGGGAATCGGGAATCGGGAATCGGGAACTCCTGTAGGGGATCGGGAACGGCGCCGCGGGCCCTATCGTATCAACTCTTCCAGGGGGTGGGGTTTCATGCGGAAGCTCTGCGCGACCGCGGGGTGGACGACGTGGCCGGCCACCAGATTCACTCCCCGGGCGAGGGCGGGGTTGGTGTGCGCGGCCTCGGCCAGGCCCCGGTCGGCGATGGAGAGGGCCCACGGGAGGGTGGCGTTGGTGAGGGCGTGGGTGGCGGTGCGGGGGACGGCCGCGGGGATGTTGGGGACGGCGTAGTGAAGCACGCCGTGGAGGGCGTAGGTGGGCTGGGAGTAGCTGGTGGGGCGGATGGTTTCGACGCAGCCGCCCTGATCCACGGCGACGTCCACGATTACAGATCCGGGCTTCATCCCGAGCACCATTTCCCGGGTGAGCAGCTTGGGGGCGCGGGCGCCGGCCACCAGCACCGCGCCGACGAAGAGATCGGCATAGCGGGCGGAGCGCTCGATGGAGTAGGCGTTGGCGTAAACAGTGATGACGTTCTCGCCGAGCACATCGTCGAGGTACTTCAGGCGGTTGTGGTTGATGTCGAGGATGGTGACGTGGGCGCCCATCCCGGCGGCCACCTTGGCGGCGTTCGTGCCGACCACTCCGCAGCCGAGGATGACCACTTCCGCGGGAGGGACGCCGGGCACGCCGCCGAGGAGGGTGCCCCGTCCGCCGTTGGGCGTTTCCAGGAAGTGGGCGCCGATCTGAATGGACATCTTGCCGGCGATCTCGCTCATGGGGAGGAGGAGGGGAAGGCTACCGTCCTCGAGTTGGACGGTTTCGTAGCCGACGGCGGTGACGCCGGTTTCCAGCAGGGCGTGCATCAGCTCGCGGGAGGAGGCGAGGTGGAGGTAGGTGAAGAGGACCTGGCCTCGCCGGAGCAGCGGGAATTCGGGCGGGAGCGGCTCCTTGACCTTGAGAACCATGTCGGCGCGGCGAAACACGTCGGCCGCGGCGGGGGCGATGGCGGCCCCGGCCTCCCGGAACTCGCGATCCGAGAGGCGGCTGCCGGCGCCGGCCCCGGCCTGCACGAGCACCCGGTGGCCCCGCTCGCGGAAGGCGCGCACCCCGGCGGGGGTGAGGGCCACCCGGTTCTCGCCGTCCTTGATTTCCTTTGGCACTCCGACAAGCATCTCCGGGCCCCTGGGATGGTATGCTCCCGGAGAATTCGGCGTGTCCGGGTGCGGCTCCTTTGTCTCAAGCAACGCCCAATACGGCTTGCCACATGGGCGTGAGAGGCCCTATAATCCAGCCAACGCCGCGACCGTGAGAGCGGCGAGGTGTCGAAGGGAACAGCGTCGAATCGGAGGGCGTACCAGCCACGATCCGGGGGGCGTTAGAGAGCCGGCCGGGGACGTGGCATTAGTTGATGCTAAGGCGCATGACGCGCCCCAAGCATACGGTGAGATCGCCCCTGGCGGCCGCCGCGCTTTTGCGCGAGAGAGGAGGTGGGGGCACGACAGGCGCGCCGCGGGAGCGGTCCAATCGACGCGAGGGTCGGGTGCGAGGGCAGAGCACTCGGGAGCGAGGGAACTTAGGAAGCTCGCCCGAGGCAAACCCCAGCGCGCGACCCCGCGGTAGTGTGGAGAACTCCTTAAGGAGGAGACGATGCGTACAGTAGGGTTTGTCGTGGGCGTCCTGCTGCTTCTGGCAGTGGCGCTCGCTCCGGGCTTCGCGGCCCAGCCCTTCAGCGACGTCCCTCAGGGCCACTGGGCCTATGCCGCGGTGGAAAAGCTAGCCGCGGCGGGCCTGGTGGAAGGCTATGCCGACGGGACGTACCGGGGCGCGCGGAATATGACGCGCTATGAGTTCGCGGTCGCGATTGCCCGGTTGCTGGACAACGTTCAGAACATCGCCAAGACGCCGGGGCCTCCGGGACCGCAGGGCGAGAAGGGCGAGAAGGGCGAGGCGGGCGCGGGAGGGGGTCTGACCCCCGAACAGCAGGCTTTGCTCAACCGCCTGGCGACGGAGTTTGCGCCTGAGCTACAGGCACTCCGCTCTGACCTGAACAAGCTCATCAGCCGCGTGGAGGCGCTAGAGGGCAAGCCGGGCATGGCCCCGCCGGTAGTGAAGATCACCGGCGACATCGGCTGGCGCACCGGCGTCTACGGGACCAAGCTGGGCTTCGAGGACGTGGACTCCACCGGCTATCCGTTCTTCTCGTTGGACGGACTCGGGGCCGGCAGCGCGTTCGGGGTGATCCCCATCGGCATCCGGGAGGTTTCGGGTAAGCAGTTCATGTTTGCGGGCATCCCCATCAGCGACGCGCTGAAGGACTCCTTCAAGGCGGGCGACTTCATGGCCATGCGCACCCGCGTGGCGGCGACGGCGAACATCGCGCCGAACACGTGCGCCTTCGTGCAGTTGCTGGCCGGCCCGTCCACGAACATGCTCCAGGCCAACCCGTTCCTGGAGAGTGAGGTCTTCTTCCCGTTCTCGCCGACGCAGTTCTCCGGCAACGGGATCATGGACGTGGTGCAGTTCGACCAGATCTACCTGAAGTACGGGACGCGTTTCATCACCCCGGTAGACCTGACCATCGGCAAGCAGTACCTGACGCGGGGCTCCGGCCTCCTGTTCGCGAATGATCAGGAAGCGATCAAGGGTCTGCGCGCGGACTTCGGCAGCGGTCGCCTGCGGATCGGCACTTTCCTGGCCATGCTGGACGTCGAGGAGTTCCTGGGCCGCACGGCACCGCAGCCGCTGGGCCTGGACATTGACGGCGAGCCGCTGGAGACCAATGGACAGGATAACATCAACCTGTTCTACCTCGACTGGGCCTTTGCCGGCGACTGGAAGCTCGGCGGGAACTGGCTGGACAGCGGGTTCAACAAGGAGCAGGGGTGGAGCGTGAGCCTGAGCGGTCCGCTCTACGGCCTGGGGCTGTACGGCGAATATGCCAAGTTGACCCAGTGGCCGATCGGCGAGGACTTCGCCGACTTCGACCAGGACGGCGTGCGCGAACTGGGTGAAGTGACGCTGAGCACGGCCGGCGACGCCGCGTGGTTGGCCGGTCTGAAGTGGTCCAACCCATGGATCGCGCTGACGGGCGAGTACGGGAAGGTGGAAGCGGGCTACGCGTTGGCGGGCGGCTTCGGTGGCTGGGACGCCGCGTTGGGGCCTGGCTTCTTCAACCTGCCGCTCTCCCTGCTGCATCCGCGGGCCGAGATTGACCCGTACGACATTAACTGGATAGACCGCCCGCTCTTCCTCGATCCAACCAACATCGCGAAGGGATGGCACTTCCAGGCGACGTTCCCGAACCTCCTGGGGCAGAAGACGCCGCTGACCGTGTCCTACGCTTCCGGCGATGCCTACACTCCTGAGTTCCTCGGCTGGCTCATCTCTGGGGACGCGGACTTCGGCGTGCCGCGGCCGGATGAGTGGCGGACCGCCGATCCCGTCTGGTGGGTGAAGATCTCCCGCCAGATGTCCGACTCCGTGACGGCGAGCCTGTTGTACGGCCGCCGCGAGGTGGACAATGTGATGTCGCCTCGCTTGATTCCGGTGACGGATGGCGTGTTCGCCACGCAGGACCCGCTGCAGGTGATCCGGGCCGAGGTCTGCGTGCAGTTCTAGGCCCAACGCCACCCTGTGACGGTGACCACAACCCCCCGGGAGCCCCGGGGGGTTGTGCTTTTTGGGGGAGCGAAGAGGCGAGGAGGCGAAGAGGCGAAAGGCGGGACGGCCGGAGGGGACGCGTGCGGAAGGGAGGCCAGGGATGCGGCAGGCCGTAATGGTGGCGCCGGAGGAGATCGCGTACCGGGAGGTCCCCGTTCCGGAGATCGGGCCGGCGCACGTTCTGGTGAGGGTCGCGCGGATCGGCATCTGCGGGTCGGATATCCACGTCTGGCACGGGCGGCATCCGTATACCAGCTACCCCGTGGTGCAGGGGCACGAGGTGTCGGGCACCGTCGCGGAGGTGGGGGCGGAGGTGACCGGGCTGCGGGAAGGCGAGTTGGTGACCATTCGCCCGCAAGTCGTGTGCGGGAGGTGCGGGCCGTGTCGGCGGGGGGAGTCGCACATCTGCGAGTCACTCCGGGTGATGGGGTTTCAGACCGAAGGGGCCGCGGCCGACTACGTGGCCGTAGACCGCGCGCTGGTGGTCAGTCTGCCGGAGCCGGTCACGCTGGACACCGGCGCCCTGGTCGAGCCCCTGGCGGTGGCGGCGCGGGCAACGCGGCGGGCCGGGGAACTGGCGGGGAGCCGGGCGCTGGTCATCGGGGCCGGCCCCATCGGCAATCTGGTGGCCCAGGTGGCCCGGGCGCGGGGCGCGCGGGTCGTCATCGCCGATCGCAGCGCCTTCCGCCTGGAGGTGGCGCGGCGATGCGGGGTCCAAGAGGGCCTCCTGGCCGGCGCGCCCCACTTCCGCGAGCAGCTCCTGGAACTGCTGGGGCCGGAGCTGCCCGATGACGTCTTCGAGTGCGTGGGGGCGAACGAGACCATGAGCCTGGCCATCGCGAGCGTCCGGAAGGGCGGAGACGTGGTGGTGGTGGGGGTGTTCCCCGAGCATGCTTCGCTGGACATAGGGCGCGTGCAAGACGCGGAGCTGAACCTGCGGGGAACGCTGATGTACACCCGGGAGGACTTCGAGGAGGCGGTAACGCTGCTGGCGGCGGGCGCGGTGCACCCGGGCCCTCTGATCACGCATCGCTTCCCCTTTGACGGATACGCGGAGGCCTACCGGTTCATCGAAGGGCACCGGGAACAGGCCCTGAAGGTGCTGATCACCATGTAGACGGGCGTGTCGGCCAAGCGGCGCGTCGCCGGGCGATGGGGGGAATGCGACGGAAGATGGCTCGTCTTAGCCATCAGGGAAGTGTCGCCGGGCTGCGGGTTTTGCCTGTGGGGGAACCACGGTAGAATACGGCGACCGGATAGGGGGAGATCGGAAGGCGGCCTTGCTCTTCCCCGGGGACCGCCTGAAGGAGGAGAGAGATGCTGCCGAGGACGCGATCACTGCCGTACATGCTGTTGGCCGCACTGCTTTCTCTGGCCCTGGCGGTGACGGTGGCGCTGGCTGAGGAGCAGAAAGACAAGAAGGACGAGGGGTCCAACGGCCAGGGGAAGAGCGCGCCGGCGGCGACGACCAAGGCGCCGGAGAAGCCGGCCGGCCCGGCCGCCGCGCCGCATCGGCCTCTGGACAATGGGCGGCAGACGCCCTCGTCGAGCCCGCAAGGGAGCCAACCGGGCCGGACGCCCTCCGAGCCGCAGCCGAACCAGCCCGGACGCTCGCCTTCCGGGCCGCAAGTGAACCCGAGGACGCCGGAGCGGCAGGCCCCTCAGGTCACGCCGCAGGCGCCGAACAACACGAACTGGCGAACTCGCAACCGGGACGCGAACCCGCCCGGCCAGCCGTATCAGCCCAGCCAACCGCGCCAGCCGAACCTCCCGGGACGGTCGGCGCAGCCGAAGCAGACCCCGTCCGCGCCGCGCCCGGTGTTGCGGGACAACGGGGCAGGCGACACAGCCAGCCCGACCGCGCCACGCAGTTCGCAGACCGGTGGGTGGCGCCAGCGGGCCACGCCTAGCCCGTCCGCGCCGCGCTCGGCCGGGGAGACGCCGCAGGCCAAGGGCCGCGTGCAGACCCCGGAGCGCGCGAGTCAGCCGACGGCGGCCCGAGAGCATCCTGCCTCCGTGCGGATGAGCGTACCGAAGGCCACCTTCCGCGGCGTGCAGCCACCGCGGCCGGCGGCGACCCCCACGAAGCAGCAACAGGTGACTCTCGCCGCGCGGCTCAACTCGCAGGTGCACCAGTGGAACCGGAGCACCACCCAGGCCACGCCCACCGGGCGCCTCCAGCGGGACGTGATCGGCAACCCGATCCCGACGGACGCGCGTTTCCTGAGGAGAGAGAAGATCGAGCGCCTGGCGAAGAGCTACGCGCACGTGAGAGGGCGGCTGGGGGCTCCGACCAACTGGTTCGCGTTCATCCCGCGTTACCCCACGGACTACCAGGAGGGGTACTGGGACGGGTATCAGGACGGCTACTGGGACGGCCGGCACGGCCATCACCATCCGGCCGTGGTATTCAGCTTCTACTACAGCTACTACTGGTCCGACCCGACCTGGTTCGGGTTCTACTACCCGGGCTACTACACCGCGGTGTATCACTACTACGGCTACTGCCCGGGGTGGGTGTACCCGAGCCGGGTGTACGTCGCGGAGGACAACTCCGCCTACTGGCCTTCCGGCCCCTACCGCTACTACGGCGGGACGCGGGTGGACGAGGCCGGGGCCGAGCGAGCCATTAGCGACATCCGGCAGGCCTGGTACAACAACGACGTTGACCTGTTCGCCGCGCACCTGACCGACCAGCTCGACATCCAGGTGTACTTCGACGGCAAGTATGAGTACACGACCTCCACGGAGGACTACTACGGGATGACGGCGGACGCGCTGGCGAACACGCAGACGGCGACTCTGAGCTTCGACGAGCCGATCTTCGTGTCGAGCAACGAGGTGTTCTACACGGGACGGCACGAGTTCTACGATCCGGACGGGTACCGGCAGGTGGTGTACCTGTCCTACCGGCTGCGCAAGCTCGGGACGGAGTGGTTCATCGTCTCCGTGGGGAGTTCTCTCGAGCCCGTCCAGCACGAGTACCGGGACTTCCGCTATCAGTAGGCACTAGGGAGTAGGGGATAGGGAATAGGGAGGGGAACCGCTCCCCGTGGCGCAGGACGCGCCACGGGGAGCGGCGCGCGGGGGAGGGCAAGGGGCCGGGGTGGCGGGCCTGCAGCTCGTTACCCGTACGCTTGCCCGTAGCGATCCAGGGAGGCGAACTCGGCCAGGGGCATACGCGGCCTGGCGTTGGGCTCGTCCTTGGGGAAGCCGACGGGGGTGAGGGCGACGACGACGAGGTCGTCCGGGACGCCGAGCACCTCCCGCACCTGGTCCTGATCGAAGGCCCCGATCCAGCACGTGCCATAGCCCAGGGAGGTGGCCGCGAGGACCATGTTCTCCAGCGCGATGGCCACGTCCACCATATACCACTTCTCGCTCACCTCGGGCTTTCCCACCCCGGCGATGATCGCGCCCGCGTCGGCGAGCCAGGTCTGATTGGAGCAGGCCGCGGCCAGCTTCTTCTTCTGCTCCTCGTCGCACACCACCACGATGTGCCAGGGCTGGCGGTTGGCCGCGGAGGGCGCGTGGCGGCCGGCCTCGACGATGGCCTTCAGGTCCTTCTCCGGCAGCGGCTTGGTGTGATAGGAGCGGACGCTGCGCCGCCCCATGATGGTGCGAATGGCATCAGTCGGCATCTTGGACACCCCTTTTTCGTGGAGTCGCACCCCTACTTCGTGCGGACCTCTCCCAATACCTCGCGCAGACGCGCGACGGTGATGGCCCCTTCCCGCAACAACTCGGGCGGGTCCTCCACGAAGCTGACTACCGTGGACTCGTGGGCGAAGGGAGTCGGCCCCGCATCCAGCACCAGGCTCACGAGCCCGTCGAGCTGCTCGATCGCCTCCTCCGCGCGCGTGGGGGCGGGCTTGCCGCTGAGGTTGGCGGAGGTGCTGGCCAGCCCCCCGCCAGTGAGCTGGGCCACCATGCGCGGGACGAGATGGGAGGGCAGACGGAGGCCGATGGTCTCCTGGCAGGCGCGCAGGGCCTCGGTGAGCGGGCTGCAGTCGCGCAGCACCACGGTGAGCGCGCCCGGCCAGAACTCCTGCATCGCCCGCACCGCCGTCGGCGACACGTCCGCAATGAACGTCTCCACCTGGACCATGTCGTGCAGCAGCAGCACCAGGGGCAGGTCGCGACTGCGCCCCTTCACTTCATAGACGCGATCCACCGCGGCCGTCTGGTGGGGGTCGCATACCAGGCCATACACGGTGTCCGTGGGCAGCACCACCAGGTCGCCCGCGCCGATCACTTCCGCCGCCCGGGCGATGGTCGCCGGGTCGGGGTCGTGCGGATCAACCCGAATCACCTCTGTCACGTGTTGAGCCGTTGCCATCTCCGCCTCCTCATCTCCACCCAACCACCACGCGTTCCATACCCGCGTAGTCTCGCACTCGCTCGACGTCGCGCAGCCCGCCGGCGACGAGCAAGTCCGCCACCGCGTCGGCCTGACCGACGCCGATCTCCAAGGCCGCAAAGCCGCCGGGCGTCAGCACCGACGCCACCGTAGCACTCAGCCGGCGAATGGCCGCGAGCCCATCATACCCTCCGTCCAACGCGGCGCGTGGCTCGAACGCGCGCACCTCGGGCTGGAGGCCGCCAAGGTCTTCCGTCTTGATGTACGGGAGGTTGGCGACCACGGCCTGGACGGGCCCGCGCACGGCGGAGACGAGATCGGCGCGGAGGGCCAGCACCCGCGCCGCGACGCCGTGGCGCATCGCGTTCTCCCGGGTCACGGCCAGCGCCTCCCCGGAGATGTCTACGGCAAGGATTCGCGCCTGGGGCAGCTCGCGAGCGAGCACCACCGCGATCGCGCCCGAGCCGGCCCCTACGTCTGCGATGACGCGGGCGCCGATGGCCCGTGCCCGCGCGACGGATTCCTCCACCAGTACCTCCGTCTCCGGGCGGGGGATCAGGACCGCGGGCGTGACGGAGAAAGTGAGGGAGAAGAACTCCGCGCGGCCGAGGATGTAGGGGAGCGGCTCGCGGGCGCCGCGGCGGGCGACGAACTCCTCCAGGGTGCGCCGGGCGAGGGGGGAGAGCGGCGTTTCGGGGTGGGCGAGGAACTGCTCCCGGCGAAACGCCATCGCCTCCCGCACGAGGATCTCGGCCTCCCGCCGGGCGGATTCGATGCCGGCCGCGGCGAGGCGGTGGGCGGCCCAGGCGAGGGCCTCGCCCGCGGTCTGGACGTCTCGCTCCGCGCTCATGGCGAGGCCTTTCGGGGACCTCCCGGCGGAGTCCTGCGGCGATGGCCGGCGGAGGGCGGAGGGAGGGGCCGGCCGGGCGCCGAAGGGAGAGCGCACTGAGGCAAGCGCATGCGGGACGTGATCGAGAGCATCAAGCATCCGACCATCGCCGCGGCGCGGGAGGCCCTGGGGGAGGCGGGCGCAGGGCGTGCCTCCTGCTTCGCCGTGGAGGGGCCGAAGCTCTTGCTGGAGGCGATCGCGGCGGAGGCGCCGATCACGCGCGCGTTCTTTCTGCACCCGCGAGCGGAGGCGGAGGAGCCGTCCTGGGAGGCGGCGCAGCGCGCGGGGATCGAGGCGTGGCTGGTGAAGCGAGGCGTGTTCTCCCGCCTGCTGGGGTTGGGCTATGAGACGGCGACGCGGGTGCTGACCGTGGTGACGATCACGCGTGCACCGCTGGAGGAACTGCTCGCGGTGGTGACCGGCGACACGTGCCTGCTGGCGGGGGAGCGGATTCAGGACCCGCGCAACGTCGGCGTGCTGATCCGCACCGCGGACGCGTGGGGACTGAAGGCGATCGCCTTCACGGAGGGGTCGGCCGACGCGTTCTCCCGCGCCAGCGTGCGGTCCACGACGGGCTCGATCCTGCGAGTGCGGGTGACGGCGGGGGTGGGGACGGCGGAGTTGCTCCGCGGGCTGCGGGAGCGAAGCGTGCGCGTCATTGGGACGTCGGCCGGCGCGACCGAGGCGCCGTGGTCGGTGAAGATGGCGAGACCCTGCGCGATCGTGGTGGGCAATGAGAGCGAGGGGCTGACGGAGGAAGCGCGGGATCTGTGCGACGTGATGACCCGCATCCCCATGTACGGCGGGGCGCACTCGTTCAACGTGACCGTGGCGGCGGGGATGCTGTTGTATGAGGCGGCGAGACAACAAGGAGTGAGATCAGAAAGTTGAGTTTTGAGAGTACGCGCCCTCGGAGCGTTACTCTCAAATCTCCAATCTCACCTCCCTCGCCGGCGGGCGTTAGCCCGTCGGCGATCCGAGCCTCGCGAGGCGCTCGGCCTCCGCGAGGGCCTCGAGGATGTCGCCGATGTCGCCTTCCATGGCCGCGGCGAGGTTGTACCAGCTCCGTCCGAGGCGGTGGTCGGTGATGCGGCTCTGGGGGTAGTTGTAGGTGCGGATCTTCTCGCTGCGGTCGCCGGTGCCCACCTGACTGCGGCGGGCCTCGTTGATCTCGTCGGCCTGCTTCTGCTTCTCCTGTTCGTACAGCTTCGCACGGAGGAAACGCAGGGCCTTCTCCCGATTCTGCACCTGGGAGCGCTCGTCCTGACAGGCAACGACGAGGCCGCTGGGCTTGTGAATGATGCGCACCGCGGTCTCGTTCTTCTGCATGTGCTGCCCGCCCGGCCCGGAGGCGCGGAAGGTCTCGATCTGCAGGTCGTCCGGGGCCAGCTCGATCTCGATCTCTTCCACCTCGGGGAGCACCGCGACGGTGGCGGCGGAGGTGTGGATGCGCCCCTGGGATTCGGTGACCGGCACGCGCTGGACGCGGTGCACGCCGCTCTCGTGCTTCATCAATCCGTAGGCGCGGCGCCCCTTCAGGGAGACAATGGCCTCCTTGTAGCCGCTGATCTCGCCCGCGGTCTCGGACATCATCTCCGTCTTCCAGCCGGCCCGCTCGGCGTGGCGCAGGTACATGCGGAGCAGGTCGCCGGCGAAGATGCTGGCCTCCTCGCCGCCGGTGCCGGCACGCACTTCCAGGAGGCAGTCCCGATCGTCGTCGGGGTCGCGGGGCGCCAGCTCCTCCTCCAGCTTGGCCTCCAGCTCGGCGTGCCGCGCCCGCAGGCGCTCCATCTCGTCCGCCAGGTCGGAGTCGTGCCCCTCGGCGAGCAGCACCTCCCCCTGCTCCAGATCGCCCTCGACGCGTTCGAGGTCGGCGAACAGCTCGACGGGGGCCTCCAGACGCGCGCGCGCCTTGGCGATCTCCCGCAGCTTGCGGGGATCGCGCAGGACTTCCGGCTGCCCGAGCTGCTCGCCCAGGGATTCGTACCGGGCGGCCAGCTCGGCCAGTTTCTCTCGCATTGCGTGACTGAGCATGGTTGCCGTTCGTTAGACCGTGTCCGCCTCTTCGCCTTCTCGCCTCTTCGCCTCTTCGCCCCTCACGCCGTCCAGCTCCAGCGCGCCCTCCAGCGCGGCCACCGCCACTTCTATCATATCCGGCGTGGGCGGCTGGGTGGTGATCTTTTGCAGCCACATGCCGGGGGCGACCATGATCCCGAGAACGCGGGAATCCTTGTGCTTGCCCGCGGCCCGGATCACCTCGTAGGACAGGCCCGCCACCAGGGGCAGCAGCACCAGGCGGGAGCCCAGGCGCCACCAGAAGGAGGGCCACCCGACGAGGAAGTGGACGAGGATCCCCACCACCAGGACGGTGAAGATGAAGCTGGTGCCGCACCGCTGGTGGAGCGTGCCGTACGAGTTCACGGCCTCGCCGCGGTACTCGCCGGTGGCCTCGTAGGCGTTGATCACCTTGTGCTCGGCCCCGTGGTAGCGAAAGACGCGGCGCATGTCGGGCATCATCGCGGCGAGGCGGATGAAGATGACGAAGAAGAGCGCGCGGATGCCGCCCTCGATGAGGTTGTTGGTGAACCAGCCGCCGTGCACACGGTGGACGAGCGCGCTGGGGGCCAGCACGAAGCCGACGATCACCACGGCCAGCGCGAAGGCGATGGAGAGCACGTACTGGAACGTGCTGGGGGGCTTGATCCCCTCGCTCTTCGCCGCGTGGTCGGCCGAACTCATCAGGGAGCGGTAGCCGATGACGAGGGCCTCGATCAGCGCCGGCGTGCCGCGGATGATGGGCAGACCGACGAACCAGTTGCGCGTGGAGAGCGGCTCCCAGGGGTGCTTTTCGACCGCGATGGAGCCGTCGGCCAGGCGGCACGCGAGGGCGTACCCCTTGCGGCCCCGGATCATGACCCCCTCGATGACGGCTTGTCCGCCGTAGGCAAAGCGATCGTCGGGCACGCGGCCCCCCTACTCCTTCGCCGCGCTCTTCTCCTTGGCGGCCGCCTTCTTGTTTGACTCGAACTTCTCGTAGCGCTGCCGGAACCGCTCGACGCGGCCCTCCGTGTCCATGATGCGCTGGCGGCCGGTGTAGAACGGGTGGCAGGCCCCGCAGGTCTCCACCTTGATCTCGGGCAGGGTGGCCCGGGTAATGAAGGCATTGCCGCAGGCGCAGGTCACCTTCGCCGCCATATACTTCGGATGGATGTTCTTCTTCATTGAGCTATACTCCTGACCCCCCGCCCCGCCCAAAACTTAATGATACTGCTTCTGCTTGCTTCTGTCAAACGCGATGGCGAAACGAAAAGGCGAAGAGGTACGGGCGCTTGGGAAGACCGGTCGCCGGCGGGGGACGCCTGCGGACCACGCAAATTAGAAAGCGCATGATTGGCCATGTCGCAATGCGGCGCGTCGCCGGAATCGCCTCTGGCCCGCGAACCAATTCCCCGCAGAAGCCCGTATTGCGACATATTACGACATGGCCCTCAGCGGGCGTGGACCGTCAGGGTACCCACCGGGGTCCACTCGGAGAACTGGGGCGGGTAGCCCGGGCTGTAGCTCACCAGCACGCGGTACTCGCCGCCGGGGGCGTTCGAAGGGATGAGATAGCTCCCCCGCTGCTCCCACGGGCCGGGCTGCGCGGGCGACTCCTGGCCGTAGAGAAGGGGGTAGCTCTGCTGGAAGCGCGCGGTGGACTCGGTCTCGGCGCGGAAGGCGGCGGGGTCCTTGCCCTCGGGCACGAGCAATACGGAGAACCACCCGGAGGGCGAGGAGAGCCAGGAGGTGCGGAAGCCGAGGAGTTCGCCCGCGCCGGCCTCCGGGCCATCCCAGGCGAACGCGGCCAGCTCGGCGCCGCCAGAGAGGCGGGCGAGCGGAGCGGCGACGCTCTCCGCAAGCGCGAGCGAAACGGGGGTGAACGTGACCTGCACCAGGTCCTCGCTCAGGCCGACGCAGTACGGCGGCCCTGGGCGGGGGGACATGCTGGGGCCGTGGAGCACGTACACGGGGCGGCGGCCCCGATAGTGTTCGGCCAGCATCCCGCCGAGGAGAGCGGTGCCGACGTGAAACTCGGAGCTGTGCGAACTGGTGATCTGCAAGTCGCGCCTCAGTCGCTGCCAACTCCTGTCGGCGACCTGCCGTAGCTCGAGGTCGGCGATGAGCTGCACATACCATGGTTGGGACAGGCCTACGGTGCCGAGGTGGGTCACGTCCCGGCGGAAGCCCTCAACATTCTGAAGATAGATGGTCACGAAGGTGGGCACATCGAAGTCGGTGATGAAGATGGCGTTCTTCTCCATCTGCGCGAGGGCGGCGTACCACTCGTCGCGATAGCGCCACTCGTTGCTGCGGTCGGAGCGGCTCCAGTTGGCGCCGAGGAGGATCACCACCGCGGCCAGGCCGAGGGCCGCGGCGAGGAGTCGGCCGGGCAGGCCTCGCAGCATAGCGGCGACCTGGGCCAACCCCAGCCCGCCGCACAGTGCGAGCACCGCGCCGAGGGGGAGGAGGAAGACCTTGAGGTCGCTGGTCTCGCCCCACGCGACCACCCAAAGGCAGAGGACCACGCAGCCGACGGCCACGGAGAGCGCCTCCGGGGGCTGACGGCGGTACCACGCCCACCAACCCCACACGATGAGGGGGAGGCCGATCAGCATGAGCACGATGGAGAGCAGAAGGCGAAGCGCGGGCATGTCCAGCAGCACGGGTTCGGGCGAGGCGAAGGGAGTGCCGGGGGGCGGCGAGCCAATACCTCCGGCGAGGGACTCGCCGACGAGCTTGGAGGCCTGCTTCATCGCCTCCTCGGCCGAGTTCTGAAGCGCGAAGTGGGTGTACTGGGTGCCCATGGCGTGGGCGTAGAAGCGGTCGAAGGTGGTGGGGTTGGTCCAGTTGACCGCGGGATGCATGGAGGCGCGGATCGGCAGGTAGAGGTAGAGGGCGAAGGGGGCGAGGAACAGCAGTGCCGCGACGACCCAGGTCTTCGTGCGTCGGGGCCGGGTGAGCCAGAAGGCCGTGGCGAGCACGGGGGCGACGGAGAGGAAGGCGGTGCGGTGGTGCATGGACACCGCGCCGCCGATCAGCGCAAGCCACAGCAGGGAGTGGACAGAGCGGGAGCGGCTCCAGCGCCAGAGGGCGACGAGGAAGAGGGAGAAGAGCAGGCCGCTGAGGCCGTAGACCTCAGCGAGGACGGCCTGGCTCCAGGTGGGGAACCACAGGCCGAAGGCGAGGCCGGAGAAGACGCCGGGCAGGAGGGAGCCCGTGGAAGTGATGACCAGCCAGCAGACGATCCCGGAGGCCGCGGCCGCGGGGAGGGCGGAGGCGAGGGCGACGCGGTAGGCGCTGGTGTGCCCCACGGGCAGCAGATCACACAGCCGGCCCAGCAAGGTCCACAGCGGATAGCCGGTGGGGTGGGCGATACCGAGGGTGTGCGCGGCGGCCACCAACTCGCCGCTGTCCTGATCCACGGCGGTGGGAATGAGGGTGCGGAGATAGACGAGCAGCACGACCACGGCCACGGCGAGGGAGCAGAGCAGGGCCAGGCGCGGGGGCACGGCGGGAATCGGCGGCGGAGTGGGAGTCGGTCGCGGTTTGGTCTTCTGTTTCTTATGACGAGGCATGCCGGACACCGACGGAGAGGGCTAACGCGCGGCTATGGTACCCATTCGTCGGGGGCGGCCAGCGCGCCTGCCCCCGGGGCAGCGGAAGGGGAGGCTGACGGGGGGCTACTTGAGAGAGAACACGATCTCCTCATTGGTCGGATGGAGGACGTCCACGACGACCTGGGCTGCCTGTGACCCGAACGCGACTTTGACCAGCAGGCGCCGGAACCCCAGGGCCGGCTCGCCGTAGGGTCGGGGGTGCGTGCTGGAGACGCAGGTGAAGCGGCCCTGCGCGTCGGTATGCGCCGGCCCTCCCGTCGTCGCCCATGGGTAGAACGGCTCAGTTCCATCTCCCCCCATCCACACCTCAATGGTCTGATTGGCCAGCGGGGTTCCGTCCGGCAGGAGCACGCGGCCCTGGAGAGTAACGCTGTGGAGGAGCCGGAGGATCACTTTGCGGGGTCCTGGAGCGGCGGAAGCGTCCGCCTTCTCCCGCAGATAGGCGTAGTCTTTGGCGGTCGGCCAGAAGGAGTACTTCCCCGGCGGCAGGGCCAACGAAGTTGCGAAGTGGCCGGCGGTGTCAGTGACGAGTTCCTCCACGGCCTGCTCGTGCCGGCCGGCGGGCAGCATGATCCCCACCTTCACGTCCGGGAGGGGCTTCTCGTCGGGGTATCCCAGAACGGTGCCTTGTACGGTGTCACCGGCGGTCAGGTGGACATCGCTCGTGCGGCGCGGCGTGTCGAGAGTGAAACTGATGGACACCATCGCCCAGCCTACCTCCGAAGACCCGAGGAGGTAGCCCTCAAAGCGAACCTGGGTGCCGGTGACGGGCTCGTTCGGGGACAGGGAGGCCTCGAACCGTCCCTCCTTGTCGGTGCGGATCACGAAGAGGTCTTTCCCGGCGTGAAACATGCGAGTTGCCCGCGGCGGCGAGGTCGGATGCTCGATGGTCTCCTGCACCATTGAATGCAGCGTGACCTCGGCCGCGGGCTTTCCGTCAGGAAGATAGACGGTGCCACTGAGCACCGGCAGGAAGCCCGTCTTCCCCTCGGCCGCCGAAGCCGGCCCGGACAACAACACTCCCCCCACCAGAACGACAAGGACCCACAACCCACACCGATGCATGGCACGCTCCTTCGGTGCCCGGGCTGTCGGCCAGGCACGAACAGCAAAGTGGCGAAACCCGCGTGAACCCCAACGACCCCTGGAGCCGGCGGAGGGATTCGAACCCACGGCCAGCTGATTACAAATCAGCCGCTCTGCCAACTGAGCTACGCCGGCGCATCTCTTCACATCATGGATAGCCTGCGGCCTATGCGCCCGACGAATCGCGGGCAGTGACCGGCTGACTGAATCTCAGCGGGTCGTGCCGAATGGGCTGTCCGGGATGATTCTACCATCTCGTGAGGATGCTGTCAGTAGCCGGGGAGGGGGCGAAGAGCAGGCAAAGAAGGGGCGAAGCGGAGAGGGGGTGCAGTACCGTGCGCGGGTGAGATCGGCTGTCAGCACGGCAGGCTATTCCGCCAGGCTGGCGTATTGCCTACCGGAGGCGCTCGGCTGAGCAATGGCCCTGCGGCGAGGGCGGGAAGAGGGCGCGGCAGCGGCAGGGCCTCTCGATCCGCGCGGACCAAGAACGCGACTGGCCAACGGGAGGGTGGAGATGGACGATGAGCTTCGGGCGGCCGGGGAGGCACTGCAGTGCCTGTCGAGGGCCTGGCCCGAGTTGTGCAGCCGTCTGGCGGCGGCCGACCGCGCGCGGCTGGAAGGGGCCCTGACCCAGGCGCTCGTGCGCACCAGGGCCGCGGCGGCCGCGGCGGAGAAGCGCAGCGCCATGGTCCGATTGCGGGAGGACCTGGAGAAGCTGGCGCAGAGGATGGAGGCACTGAAGGAGGTGCTCCCCCCGTCCCGGCCGGAAAGCGACGCGCCACAGCGCGTGCGCGGGCTCGGACTGACTGGGCGGCTGCCCGCAGCCGAGACGCACGCAAAGCGAGAGGACGACACCGAAGATGAAGCCCGCTATGCGGCCCCCAAGGAGGAGGTGTTCGAGCCGCTCGCAAACCTTCTGGTAACCTACCAGGGCCTCACCGGTAGCACCCCCCCTTCGCGGTAGAGGGGGCCGGAGACAACCGTTGTCCGGCCAGCCGATCCCGGGGGCACGCCCGGCCGGTCCCGCGGTCGCACGCGTGGCGTAGGGGCTCATCTCCGCCAAGGAGTGGAGGCGTATGACTGCGATACGAGACGTGGATCTGGTTCTGTACGCCTTCTGGAGCCGTCACTCTCCGCCGCCTCTTCTGCGGCCGGAGGCCCCGCCGCGGATCGTGCTGCCCGGGCCGGCACCCTCTGGCTCCGCGCCCGCGGGGCGGCTCGCCGACACCCGGCAGTGCTGCCTCCGACTCCTGGCGTCGGCCGAAGCCCGTTACGCGCTCGTGCCGCTGGAGAGCGAGGGCGAGGTCGCATGGCCGAGCGCCGCGCAGGCCAGCCCGTGGGACCTGGAGCAGCTTTCGGCCCGGGCTCACTTGCTCTACCATGGGGGCAGCTCCGATGGAAGACAGCAGCAGCGCCTTATCCTCTATCTCCACGACGACTGTCTGGTGCTTCACCTTGGGATCTCTGTCTCCGGCCAGACTGATGTGAATGCCGCGCGGGCAGAGCTGGAGGAGCAGATCCGTGTGCTCCTGAGTAGCGCGGGCTGGCCGGAGGCCTCGGCCGAGGGGGAGGAGGTAGGCTGGCTGGGAGAGACCTGGATTACGCGCCTCAGTGTGGAGGGCTACGACGGCCCGCTCGCACAGGTGACACCGCCGGCGTCAACGGCTGAGCTGCTTCGCCCGCTCGCCAGCGCGCCCCTGTCTGTCGGCCGCTTGTGGATCGCCTCCGATGCGCCGCGCCGCCGTGCCTATTGGCTGGTGACACCGAGTGCGGTGGAGGCAGAGGCAGACGAGTATCTGCTGTGGCGATGGCCGCGCATGGCACGGCTGGCGCTCTTCGAGGTCAGCAGGCTGAAGATAGCCTACGAGTGCGCGCACTACGCGCTGGTTAAGCGCCTGCTGAATGGGCGGGCAGTCCGCTTGGACCGGCGGTTGCTGTGGTTCGTGGAGTTCCAGCGGAACCAGAACAGCTCCTTGAGAGTGGGAGGGTCAGGGGAGGCCCGCGAGCTGATCGACAAGTTCGCGCGCGCGGCGACCGAGAACGCGGATCTCACACGGACGCTCACGTGGGTGGACGACGCGGCTACCACCATAGGGATCAACCTGCAGAATCTTCGGCTGGCCACGCGGGAGCTTACCGGCACGGAGGAGGGCGGAGGCTTCCTCCATGCGGATAGGACGCAGGCGGCGCGCCAACTGGACCAGATCCGGGCCGACCAGACCTACCATCGTGCCCTGCAAGAGAGGGCGTCCGCGGTGCTCGCGATGGCCGCCTCTCGCCTCCAGGTAAGCCTGACCCATCAGACGCGGGAGCAGGCCTCATTGCAGGGCATCCAGGCCAGCATCATCGCCAGCGTCGGCTCGGGCGCCCTCCTCAGTCAACTGCGCCCGGCGGTTCCCTTCCTCCTCGCCCTGCCCACGGAACGATATGTGTGCTTGCTGGCGGCCTTCGTCGCCGCGGTGTTCTCGCTCGGCCAACTCATCCTGCATTGGGGACGGAGGCGACCAGTCGTAGACCGGTGGGCCACCGCGCTCGCCGCCGGGCTATGGGGGGCTTTCCTTCTCCCGCAGTGGCCGTCTCGCGTCCCGCCCGGTGGGATGCCGGACTCGGCAGGACGGTGGCTCGCCCTGGGCCTGTTGTTCCTGGGGGTGGCGGCAGCGGCGCACTACCTGTACCTCCTGGCTGAGTATCGCCCGCGCCGCCCTCAGGAGGGGATCGCGCAGATGTCCCCCTCGCGGCACCGGAGCGCCGAGCAGCCGCTCCCGCCAAAGGAACTGGCCCACCTGCTGGAGATGGCGCGACAGGAGCTGCCCGAGCTGTTAGAGGATCTCCCGCGGCCCACCATCTTCCGGATCAAGGCCACCGACTCCATCACAGAGAAGTCGGACCACAGGTGCCGCGCTCTCTCCGGGCTATCGGACACGATCGGCCTTCGCTACGTGGTGCCCGCGTACCGCCTTCCGGAAGTGGTGCGCCGTTTCCTCCTTCTGCACAATGTCTACGAGGTCGAGTACAAGCGCGGAGAGTACTACGGCGTTCACATCGGCCTGGTGCTGCACGGGGCCGGGCTCGACCCTTCCCTTGACCTGAAGGGTGAGATTCAGGTTAGAACTCGGTTTCAGGACTGGCAGGCCAGGTGGTCTCATGGCCGCGTGTACAAGCCTCCGGTTGAAGCGGGAAAGGACAAGGTATGGAAGCGGGCGTTGAACTACCTGCTGCTCGTCCCCTGCGTGCTTGAGTACTGGCTGCTCTACCCGTGGCTCCGCCCCCTTCCCGAGCATGTCGCGCGGACCCAGGACCAGACCGCGATCGGGCGGCCTGAGCCGCGCGCCGGGGAGGCCCTCCCTTTCGACGGCCAACCCCCCGGGGCGGCGAGTGCGCCGAGGGAAGGCCAGTAGCGCGGCCGCGGCGGACCGGCGGCGTCTCCACCAGGCCGTTGCCGCAGGCGACTTCTTGTGGTCAGGAGAAAGGCCGTCGCGAGTCGCCGCGGATGAGGGACGAGATTGGACTGTTGGCGTGAGCTTGCTTACAAATCAGCCGCTCTGCCAACTGAGCTACGCCGGCGGACACGATCGATGCTAACAGGTTACGCCCGCACTGTTAGCAGCGGTGAGCTACAGGTTCGCCAGCGCGGGGTGCGGCAGGTTCGCCCGGACGCGCGCCCAGACCTCCCGCGCCCCCGGCTGTTCCAGGTCGGGGGCGAAGCCGAAGTCGAGGTAGAGCTTCAGCGCCGGCAGCCGCGAGGTGGAGGTCGCCAGCCACGCGGCCGGGTGGCCCCAGGCCGCGAACCGCTCCAGCACGTAGCTGATCATCGGCCGCGCCAGCCCCCGGCCCTGGTGGCTCGGGCGGATGGCGAACCAGTGCAGCCGGCCCCAGTTCGCGCCGGTTCGGTTGTAGTCCGCGGTGTACCAGGCCGAGATCGTCCCGACGGCGCGCCTTCCCTCCGCCTCCAGTAAGAAGCAGCGATGCTCGATGGCCCGCAAGTCGGAGCCGAACTCGTCCATGAACAGGCCGTCGCTCACCTCGATCACCCGCTCTGCGTCCCGCTGCACCTCCGTCCAGGTCGGCGCCTCTTCCGGCAGCATGGTGCGCAACCAGTACCCCGGCGGCAGGTCGTAGTGCGGGAGGTGCTGGAGATTCGCCCGCTCCATCCGTACCGGCATGTCCACCAGTCCGGTGGCCCGGTCGTGCAGCACTTCGCTCATACCACTCTCCCCGTGCGGCCCTGCCTCCCCATTCTCCGCCCTCCGCCGCTCTCCCCTTCGCGTTTGCCCTCCCCTCCCTCGCGTGCTAAGATGAACCCACTCCAGCCTGAGGCGACACTCGGTCCATGGCTCAGCACAAGCAGTTCCTCTCCGGGAACGAAGCCATCGCGCATGGCGCGTTCGCCGCCGGTTGCACGGTCGCCGCCGCCTACCCCGGCACCCCCAGCAGCGAGATCCTCCCTGCGCTCGCCCGTCTGAAGGGCGTCTACTGCGAGTGGTCGGTGAACGAGAAGGTGGCGATGGAGGTGGCCATCGGCGCCTCCCTGGCGGGCGCCCGGGCCCTCACCGCGATGAAGCACGTCGGCCTCAACGTCGCCGCCGATCCGCTCATGACCCTCTCCTACCTCGGCGTGAACGGCGGGCTGGTGATCGTCTCCGCCGATGACCCCGGCCTGCACAGCTCCCAGAACGAGCAGGACAACCGGTTCTACGCGAAGTTCGCCAAGGTGCCGCTGCTCGAGCCCTCCGACAGCCAGGAGGCCTTCGAGATGGCCCAGGCCGCCTTCGCCATTTCGGAGGAGTTCGATACGCCGGTGATCTTGCGGACCACCACTCGCACCTCGCACTCCTCCTCCGTGGTGGACGTCGGCGATCTCACTCCCCCGTCTCCCACCGGCCGCACCTACACCAAGGACATTGCCAAGACCCTCCCCGTGCCCATGTACGCCCGCCACATGCGGGTGCGGCTGGAGGCGCGGCTGGAGAAGCTGAAGGCGTTCACCGAAACCACCTGCTTCAACCGCCTCGAGCCCGGGAGCCCCGACCTCGGCTTCGTCACCTCCGGCATCAGCTATCAGTACGTGAAAGAGGTCTTCCCCGAGGCCAGCGTGCTCAAGCTCGGGTTCACCTATCCGCCCCCCCGCAGGATGGTCGCCGCCTTCGCCGCCCGCGTGAAGTCTCTTTTCGTGGTCGAGGAACTCGACCCGTTCCTGGGAGAGCAGATTCGCGCGATGGGAGTCAAGGTCGAGGACCACGCGACCCAGCTCCACATCTGGGAGCTGAACGTCTCCCGCCTCCGGCAGTTGCGCGCGGAGATCACCGGCGAGCCGGCCCCGACCGTCCCGTCCAAGGGCGTGACAGAAGGTCTGCCGGCCCGCCCGCCCGTGCTGTGTCCCGGGTGCGGGCACCGCGCGGTGTTCTACGCGCTCAACAAGCTCAAGGCCACCGTCACGGGCGACATCGGGTGCTACGCGCTGGGCGCGGTCAAGCCACTCGATGCGATGGACACTATCGTCTGCATGGGCGCGAGCATCGGCAATGCCTTCGGCTTCGAGAAGGCCGGAGACAAGCGGCGCGTCGCCGCCATCCTGGGTGACTCCACCTTCTTCCATTCCGGTATGACCGGCCTGCTCAACGTGGTCTACAACCGCGGCGCCTCCACCGTCATCGTCCTCGACAACCGCACCACCGCGATGACCGGCCATCAGGACCACCCCGGCACCGGCCGGACGTTGATGGGCGACGAGACCAAGGCCGTCGCCATCGAGGACGTGGCCCGGGGCCTCGGCGTCGAACGCGTCCGCACGGTGGACTGCTATGACCTCGCGGCGGTGGAGGCCGTGCTCAAGGAAGAGCTGGACTCGCCCGAGCCCTCCGTGATCGTCGCCCAGCGCCCATGCATCACCGGCGCGCGGGTGAACATGCGCCGTCAATACCGCATCCTCTCCGACGCCTGCCGCGCCTGCCGGGCCTGCCTCCACCTCGGCTGCCCCGCGCTCGAGTTAGGCGACCCCGACCCGGAGAAGCCCAAGCGGCGCAAGGTCAAGGTCAATCCGGTGCTCTGCGTCGGCTGCGGGCTCTGCTTCCAGGTCTGCCAGCACGCGGCCATCGAGGAAGTCCCCACGGAGGTCCGCTAGCCATGCCCACCGTCAACATTGCCCTGGTCGGCGTCGGCGGGCAGGGGATACTGCTCGCCAGCGACGTGCTCTCCCGCGCCGCCCTGCTCGCCGGCCGGGACGTGAAGAAGAGCGAGGTACACGGCATGGCCCAGCGCGGCGGGAGCGTGGTGAGCCAGGTCCGCTTCGGCGACCACATCTACTCCCCGCTGATCCCCGACGGCGAGACGAACGTGCTGGTGAGCTTCGAGTTCCTCGAGTCGCTTCGCTACGCCGACACCCTCGCCCCCGGCGGCCTCGCCCTCATCAACGATCAGATCATCACCCCGATCACCGTCTCCTCCGGACAGCAGCCCTGGCCCGAAGACCTCGAGGCGCGCCTGGAGAAGGCCTTCCCCAACCGGCGGGTGATAGACGCGCTGACGCTCGCCCGCGACGTCGGCAACCTTCGCACGGTCAACATGGTGATGGCCGGCGCGCTCTCCTGTCACCTCGACCTGCTGGAGCCAACCTGGCTCCAGGCGATCCAGGAGGTCGTCCCTGCCCGCCATCGCGAGGTGAACCTCCGCGCCTTCGCGGCAGGACGCGCTCTTCTGCCGTCGTAGGGGCGACCCGGTGGTGTAAAGTATCAGGACATCCTTTACACTCTGTTATCAAGACATCCTTTACACCTTTGCGCTCGGCCCCGGCTGCAAGAGCGCCCGAGTGGCCCCGGTGCGGAGGTTGATCTCACGCACGGC
>Ga0315282_10001771_pt1 | contig 40330 bp, 33 predicted proteins | sample YL17G07_20_MG_FD_203693 | JGI IMG/M metagenome (GOLD analysis project Ga0315282, IMG submission 203693) | Sediment microbial communities from Yellowstone Lake, YNP, Wyoming, USA - YL17G07_20 | ecosystem: Environmental > Aquatic > Freshwater > Lake > Sediment | place: USA: Wyoming | collected...
TCTATCTCCAATCTAAATAAACTCAAGGAACGTATGATAGAAATTCTGTCTGGTTTTCAAGAGGTTCAATCTTCTGTCCATCAATCGACCTGTAATTGCGGTGAGCTCACCGCTCTTGCCAAACCCGGCAAGGTAGGACATTCCCAAACTGCCGGTATTAGGCTTGATAACGAGCGTATAATGGCGGTTGTTGCCTTACTGCCTCGATTAGTGCAGCATCCCGAAGGGTTTCGGATTTCCGACCTGCGGGAACTTCTTTGCGAGGTTACGCAAAAAGATTATTCTACCTCTCAGGTGAGTTATGACCTGCGAAAACTGAGAGCAAAAAACCTTATTGATTGTCTTCCTAACCAAAGACGTTACGTGGTCAATTCTCGAGGGGCTTTACTGGCTGCAATATTACCTTCATTGGCTGGACGACTTTGTAATTCTTTAATCGGATTTTCCCTTTACCCGACAAGGTGTCAAATGCCGGAAAGACTTAATACCCCAATAGACCGGCACTATTACGAAATTGAAAAAGAGATATTCGCTCTGACTAAAACATTAGGTCTTATGTCTGCTTAAGTAAAATCGTAAATGTTTTTTAGGATGTCCCACCATAGGTGGGACAGAGAATAAAATACCAAGAAATTAAATATACCTTTGTGACCTTTGTGCCTTTGTGGTGGGATATTTTCTTTGACTTGTTTTATGTTTTAAGTTATTATAATTGAGAGAGGTGTTTAATATGGGACGAAAATGGCATATCCGCATCGGCACCAGGACAACCTCACGCAAGAAGTCAGCCATTCAGGCAGCAATAGAAGGCAGGATGCTTGACCGTCATTATAAGTATGTCCAGACCAAGTACCAGAGAGCGTTATACAACTGGTTACGCGACCACCTGCCGCCTTCATTTTCCAATCACAATATCCAGGACTTTGCCGAGAGCGCTATCAACGATGCCTTCGTCAACATCAAGGAATTTGACCGCCTGAGAAAAGCGAAACCCGACTATAAATTCCGCACCTTCTTAAGAAATACGGTCTTCAAAGCCACCCGTGAGGAATACCGCGGTAGAAAGGATGAATTCGTCAGCATAGACGAAATATTGCAGGCAGAACCCTTTGCCCGGGGTTTTGATTTAGGTATCTCCAATGCGCTATCTGAAGAGTTTGTCCGTGAGGCAATTCTGACTCTCAAAAAAGAAGATGAGGTGAAATACGAGGTCTTCTATCGCCGGTTTCGGGAAGAGATGCCTTATGCCCGGATTTATGAGGAACTAAAAGACCAGTATCCGTCAACCATCACCTCGGAAAAGGCCTGCCGGCAGGTCTATAGTCGGACAATCCCCAAACTCAAGAAGATATTCAGGGCGTTGTACAAGAACGAAAAATATGTGGACAAAGACCTGCCGTTTAACAGATATATTCTCAAACGACTGCGGGCAGAAACCACGAGGAAAAAATAACCGATTTCTTGCCCCCCTGATTGCTTTGAGGTATAATTTGGAGGTAGAGTTAACCCCGTTAGAGATGAAGGAACGGATGGCAGATAAAAACTATCATTTTGTATCATCATGTTCTTGTTTACATCTCTAACGGGGTTACTGAAAATCCGGTTAACCTGCCAGACTGATACCGGTCAAGCGGGTATGACAGATTCGGAGTACAAAGATTGAAAAGTTGTTGGGTAGGTGTTCCGGAAAAACAGCACCCGCAACACAAGGAAAATAGCCATATAGATGGCGAGGTGTGTGTCACCGAGACTATGTCACCGAGACTACCGAAAGCAGGCAAGGAGATCCTTGTGACGATAAAGTAGGTATTTAAAAATATATTTTAATTGATTTATTGGTAACATATTTATAGAATTAGTATTTATCACCAGTTTTAGACATAAAATCCACGAAAGGAGAATCACATGAATAGAAAAACTTGGTTTTACTTTATTATGCTGATGTTTGTCGTGACTTTTGTCTGCCTTGCCCAGGACGTCCCGAAGGACAAGCCAGAGGGGCAAAGCCCTAAAGATAAAGACGACGACCGCGGCATCACGCCCGTCGGAAAAGACGGACGTCCCGCGGTAGAACGCGGTGATTTCTGGCTCGTCGTCATCGGCATAAATGATTACATCAACGTTCCCAAACTCACCACCGCGGTCAATGACGCCAAAGAGGTGCGAAAAGTCCTGCTGGAACGCTACGGGTTTGAAACCAATCGCCTCGTAGAACTTTACGATGCCGACGCCACGGCCAAGCGGATTCTCGCCGAACTCCGAAACCTATCCGGTAAAATAAAGAATAACGATTCGCTTCTTATCTATTATGCCGGGCACGGCAAATTAGATGAGATTACCAAGACAGGCGCCTGGATACCGGTGGACGGCGTCCCGAACGACCCAACCACCTGGGTTGATAATGATATGCTCAAGAAACACATAACCGTGGACGCCATCAAGGCACGTCATGTCCTGCTCATTTCCGACTCCTGTTTTGCCGGTGACTTCTTTGTGCGGGGCGGTGAGACCGCACCGAAGATTACCGACGCCTATGTGCGCACAGCCTTCGGAAAAGCCAGTCGGGAAGCCATTACCTCTGGCGGGGTTGAGCCGGTCAGTGATGCCGGCTTTGAAAACCATTCGGTCTTCGCCCATTTCCTCTTGAATACTCTCAAGGAAAATAATGAACCATATCTTTTACCTTCTGCGGTGCACGAGCGGGTCAAAGACGGCGTCTCTATGAACTCACGTCAGCAGACCCTGTATGGACTCTTGACCGGCACGGGCGGCGAATTAGGCGGCTCATTCGTTCTATTTCTCAAGGGCGCCAGCGGCAACCTTGACGAATTAGTTCGGCAGAAGAATGAGCGCATCTCTATGCTCAAGCAGGCTGAAGACGAGATGAAGGCAAGAACCGAGGCAGAGACTGCCGAGACTAAGGCGCGGGAGCAAAAGATAGCCGAACTTGACCAGCAGATTGCGGCATTGCAGAAGAAAATGGGCGCAAGCGGACAGGGCGATTCATCCACCTTAGACCAGATTGTCGCAATGGTGGAGAGTAAAGAAAGGCAGGCAAAGGAACTTGCCGAGATGCGGAAACGGGCAGAAGAAGAACGCCGCCAGCGCGAGGCTGAGATTGCCCGGCTTAAAAGTGAGGAGCAGGCGAAACAATATAACGCCCTCCAGACGGATATCGCCAAATATCAGAAGGTCGCCGGAAGCGAGTTCGGCAAAGACCTGAAAGAGAACGCCTGGAACGCCCTCCTGGAAAAGTGGGGACTCCGGAAAGGCAGTGTGCCGGTTGGTAACATTTCAGCCCTCTGCAAGATGCTGAATCTGGCGCCACCGGCTCCAGAAGGTTTCGTTGAGATCGGCATTAATCCACAGGGCTACAAAGAATACCGCCACGAGCAAACCGGGATGGTCTTTGTCCTTATCCCTGCCGGCACATTCCAGATGGGGTCTAATGATTATGATGATGAGAAACCAGTTCACGGGGTTACTCTGAATAGTTTCCTTATCTCCAAATACGAGACCACGCAAGGTGTCTGGCAGAAGATAATGGGGAACAACCCGTCTAACTTCAAGAAAGGAAACGACCATCCGGTGGAACAGGTCTCATGGGACGATTGCCAGGAATTCTGCAAAAAGTTGAATGAAATGAAATCCGCCTCAGGCGGAACAGGCTTAAGGTTACCGACTGAGGCAGAGTGGGAATATGCCGCCAGAGCCGGAACAAATACAAAATACTACTGGGGTGATAAAGAAGACGGGGATTATATGTGGTTTGATGAAAAATGGGAAGGTGGTCATCATCCCGTGGGCGAGAAAAAGCCGAATGGATTCGGTTTATACGATATGAGCGGGAACGTATGGGAATGGTGTAGTGATTGGTATGATGAAAAGTATTACCAAAACAGCCCCAAGAATAATCCGTCGGGACCAGCGAGTGGTCAATTCCGCGTGTTGCGTGGTGGTGCTTGGGGCAGCAATGCGCACATCTGTCATTCGGCCGACCGCTACTTCGGCGAGCCGTCGCTGCGGCACTTCGTCATCGGCTTTCGTTGCGTGGCGTCCGTAAAGTAGTGTTATTTGATTATCTTAAAATCTGTATTCTGAATATCTGGGGGGATACAAGGGGCGAAGCCCCTTGTCCGCGGTGAAAAATTAGCGATGAAAGAGTTAATAATCTTTACCAAGACATATGATTTTACTTTGTGGTTAATGAACCATACGACAAAATTTCCTAAATCATCCAGATTTTCCATATCCGTCAGGATTGAAAATAAATTATTGGATATTTTAGAGGGAATTCTGACTGCGAATCGGAAGAGAGATAAAGAACAATATCTTTCTAAAATAGATGAGGAGTTAGAAAAACTGCGAATTCTTATCCGGTTAAGTAAGGATATGAGGTTTTTGAATATCCAGTCATATGAATATGCGGTGAGACAGATGGAAGAAATTGGACGATTATTAGGAGGTTGGATAAAACAGCAGGCTATTACGGCAAACAGAGCCGATAGTAGGAAGTAAACCGAAAATGATGGCGTGTTGCGTGGTGGTGCTTGGAACAACAATGCGAACAACTGTCATTCAGCCAACCGCAACTACAACGAGCCGACGAAACGGAACAACAACATCGGCTTTCGTTGCGTGGCGTCAATAGTGTTTAAAATAAATAGGTATTCTGATGCCACCCGTTTACGGACGGGTAGACAGAAAAGAAGAACACTACAGGTTTACATCCTGTCCCCGATGGTTATCGGGGCGAATACAAAAACCGCTGGGCAGTGGCTGGTAGTCAAAAAGGCGAAGGTCATTGCCCGGCACCTAAATCCCCTCTATTAAGAGGGGTGCAAGGGTGTGTAATGAAAACTCATTATAATCCGAAGTTAAAACAACTTGCCCGACACCTCCGCAATAATAGCACGGTAGCGGAGGTATTATTATGGCAACGGCTCAAAAACAAGCAACTCCAGGGATATGATTTCCATCGTCAGAAGCCTATAGATGAATATATCGCGGATTTCTTCTGTCCAAAACTGAATCTTATTATTGAGATTGACGGTATCACGCACGATGATAATAAACAATTTAATCGGGATCAGGGAAGGCAAAGGAAATTAGAAACATTAGGATTCCATATTTTGAGGTTTGGGGATGCGGATGTAAGGAAAGATCTGGATGCGGTCGTGCGGATGATAGAAGTATGGATAGAACAACACACCCCCGGCCCCTCTTTTTAGAGGGGAGTTTATAATGCTGACTCACAATAATCTCTGGGATAAGATATGCAGTTTTCAGAACCTGCTTTCGGCGGCTGAAAAGGCACAAAAAGGGAAACGATTTCAGGATAATGTTGGCAGGTTTAACTTTAATCTGGAAGCGGAATTACTTTTGTTACAGAACGAACTACAAAATCAGGCATACCAACCCGGTTTATATCGAAGTTTTTATATCTATGAGCCTAAGAAACGAATGATAAGCGCTGCACCTTACCGTGATAGGGTGGTTCATCACGCTTTATGTAATATTATTGAACCGATATTTGACAAGATATTTATATCTGACTCTTACGCAAACCGCAAGGGTAAAGGCACCCATAAAGCAGTTAACCGGTTCAGCGAGTTCTGTAAAAAGAATAAGTATGTCCTGAAGTGCGATATTAAGAAATACTTTCCGAGTATTGACCACCAGATTTTATATAACCTGCTCGCCAAACGGATAACTGACCAAAAATGCCTCTGGTTTATTAAACTTATTATAGACTCAAGCAATCCGCAGGAAGAGGTAATCCGTTATTTTGACAGTGATAATCTCTTTACGCCTTGCGAAAGGAGACGCGGTTTACCGATTGGCAACCTGACCAGTCAATTCTTTGCTAACATCTACTTGAATGAGTTTGACCACTTTGTCAAGGAACAATTAAAATGCCGGTATTATATCCGTTATGTAGATGATTTTGTGGTGCTGGATGATGATAAGGACAGATTACACAAGGTGAAGAATAATATAGAACGATATTTAGAAGTATTACGATTGAGACTCCATCCGCGCAAGTGTCATATCTTTCCGGTAACTCAGGGGACTAATTTCTTGGGCTATCGTATCTTTCCAACACATCGACTGCTTAATAAAGATAATATCAGACGGTTTAAGAAACGGTTATCTCGGTTTCAACAGTTTTATGCGGCTGGTATGCTGGCATTAGATAAACTTACGGCGTCTATCCGAAGTTGGATTGCCCATGCCAGTCATGCGGATACTTATGGTTTACGGCAATGGCTTCTGGGTGCTATCAAATTTATTAGACAGGAATCAAATAAGGATGTAAAAAGTATTAGCCAAGAAGGTTAAGTATACAGGATGCGGTTTTGTGGATGGGTGGCTACAGTCTAATGGATGGGTGGCTACGGTCTGAAGAAGTATTGGACATTGTCCCGAATGAAGTTTCCTTTTCCGGGTTCCCTTCGGGATCCCCATGCCATGCCCCACGCGATGCCGCATGGCGTCGGGCATGGCGTGACGCTTCGGCGGGATAATCTGTAGCTAAAATATGTTACAATTAGAAATACCACGCGAGGTCTGGAAGAGAATCAAGGGCTATACCAAGCCACTCCGTACCTTCCCAACTAATTCCAAGCAAATCCTCTGCTGGAAGTCCGTCCGCCTAAGCGACAGAAAGCCGGTGGTCATCAAACTCTTTGACTGGGATATTGTTGAGGATATTGACCCTGAACTACAGGCCGTTGAGACGCTAAAAGATATCAGCCATCCCAATCTGGTCAGCGTTTATGATACGGGTCAGAACGATGACGGCGTGTATTATGTAATGGAATACTGGGGCGATGACCTGCGGGAACTCCTGATAACTCCGCCTCATCCTGATTGGGTGATAAAGGTTATGATAGAGGTTCTTAAGGGTTTGGTGGAACTTCACCGGCATAAGATGGTTCATCGTGATATCAAGCATGAGAATATCTATATAAAGCAGGATTGTGTAAAAATAGGTGATTATGGGCTGGTTAAATCCAAGCGCTGGATGACCGTTCTTAAGACCATTGCCGGGACACGCGGTTACATAGCGCCTGAGGTCTTAAAAGGTAAAAGTTATGATAACCGTTGTGATATTTATTCTGTCGGTATGGTGCTGAAGGAATTGCTGAGTGATTTTCGTTCGCTGAGGTCGGCTAAATTAGCCGAGCCGTATCGTGAGATAATCAGGCGCGCCACGGCACTAAGACCCGATGAGCGATTTAACTCGGCTGAGGAATTTCTTAAGGCACTCCAGACCCTTCAATCACCTCATAAACAACGAGATAATCGGGTTGCCGTATCTCAAAAGTCAGTTGAATCCGCCCTGTATAGAATATTGTCTCTCTTAAAAAATTCTAATCTTCGGGTGCGCCAGACCGCGGCGGATATTCTGATTGACCTCGCTCTTAAAGAAACAGTTGACAGACTTATCCCGCTTCTCTCCGATGCCAATGCTCAAAGACGTCGGATTGCCGCTTATATCCTCTGTTATCTCGGCACTGAAAAATCTATCAACGAAATAATTCCGCTCTTAAAAGACCCGGATAATCAGGTGCGTCATTACGTTCTTATTATCATTCGTAAACTCCACTCTAAAAAAGCAATCCCTTATCTGCTCCCGCTCTTAAAAGACAATGATTTTATGCTCCGCGCACAGACCGTTGCGACTCTTGGTGAACTGGACGCTAAAGAGGCAACCGAAGAGATAATACCGCTTTTGAAAGACGCGAATCTCACGGTGCGTGGCGAAACGGTTCTGGCACTACCTGGACTCATCGGTAAGAAATCGGTTCCTTATCTGATTCCCCTGTTGAAAGACCCGCAACCGGATGTCAGGCAGAGGACTTGTTTTGTCCTGGGTTATCTCGGTAATGGAGAGGTAATCCGCGAGATAATCCCGCTTCTAAAGGATGCGAGTCCGGGAGTGCGTCTGGCTGCGGTTGACGCCCTGACTAAACTCGGCGCTAAACAAGCCACCAGAGAAATGCTCCCGCTTCTTAAAGACACGGCTACTAAGGTGCGGGGAATAACTATTTTCACCCTGGGGAAACTCGGTGCCAGAGAGGCAATCAATGAGATTGCAGAATTGCTTAATGATACCAATGAAAAAATCAGAGGGGCAGCTGCGATTGCCCTGGTGGAATTAGGCGCAAAGGATAGAGTGCCGAAGAAAGCCGTCAGAGATATTAAACAATATATTTCAGAATGGAATAATCCTTATAACAAACGGGCTCAAAACGCCTTAAAGAAGTTTTGTATATTAGCGGAATGAAGCCACACCTGCCCGAATGCCCGCGGTCAGGCGGGGATTACACGGATTTACTAATCCCCCTTCCTGCCCGAACTGACCCGTCCGAACGGGCGTTCGTCCGGGCGGACGGCCGGTCAGGCGGGCTTCCCCCTTTGTCCGCCGAAGGCGGATCCGCCTCTGGAGGACAAAAGGGGGATAAGAGGGGGATTTAAGAGCACTAATATGCCCTATCCTCATACTTTTATCACCCTTACGCAGAAAGAACGGAAGCAGGTTTCGTTCTGGCTGGAGCAATATGCCGTAACCGGCCAATACAAAAAGCGCCGGCGCCTGCAGATTCTCTATCTCTCTGACCAGAAAATTGAGTTTGAGCGGATTGCCAGACGACTGAATTGTTCTTATAATACGGTTAGATGGAATATTTACCTGTATAGGAAAGAAGGACTAAAACCATTTTTGGGGCAATAGCCATTGGCACCTTCAGGAAATGATGGACCTTATCTGACAAGGGGTTAGGACAAGACCCCCCTCTATCCCCCCTAGTATACCCCCTCTTGTGTGGCTATACCCCCCCTCTTGTGTGGCTATATCTCATCTCTGGTGGGGCTATTCCTACGGAAGGCAGAGGCACTATTCCGCCTATGGCGGGAACATAGAAGTTATTCCTGCCCGACATAGCAGGCGGGCTCTGGGACGGTAGAGCGTCTCTATTGCCTGAGAGGTGGTTATTCGGTGGGGCTATCCCTACGGGAGGCAGAGGCACTGTCCTGCCTATGGCGGGAACATAGAGGTTATCCCTGCCCGACATAGCAGACGGGTTTTGGGGCGGTAGAGTATCTCTGTTGCCTAAGAGACGGTTATTCGGTGTGGCTATCCCTACGGGAGGCAGAGGTACTATCCCGCCTATGGCGGGAACATAGAGGTTATCCCTGCCCGACATAGCAGGCGGACTCTGGGGCGGTAGAGCATCTCTATTGCCTAAGTACAGCCCCACCCCGTATCCGTCAAATAGGACGCCCGCCTGACCGGACGGGCAGGCAGATTTTCGTTTATACTGAGCCCTTCGTTGGCACTCAGGGTAAACTTAGCGAATGTGCAGATACACGCTGATAATTAAAGAGTTAAGACAAAAAATATATTTACTCAATAGGTACCGCCTTTGGCGAGCCTCGCCCGTATGGGCGGGAAAAAGAAATTAGGTTCAAATCCTGATAAATCTGCGTAGGCGAAGTCACGCCACAGGCGGATCCCCGCCTGACAGTCGGGCAGGTGCCTTCGGCATGACCTCTGCGTTCATCTGCGTCCGGTTTGATATGGCGGATTCCGATTTAAAGCCTATCCATCTCCTCTGCAATAATCTGCCGTTCATAAAGTTTCCGGTAAAGATTACGTTTAGACAGCAATTCTTCATGAGTTCCGCTTTCTACAATCTCGCCTTTGTTCATTACATAAACCAAATCGCAGATACTTAGAATAGAAAGCCGATGCGATATGATAATCAGGGTGCTGTCACCGGCAAAATCATGGACTTGATTAATCAAATCTTTTTCTGTTTGCGAATCCAGATTGGAAGTTGCATCATCAAACAGTAATATCCTTGGTTTAACAAGCAGGGCGCGGGCAATGGCAATGCGTTCCCGCTGACCGCCTGATAGTTTTATGCCCCGTTCGCCGATTAATTCTTCAATACCTTTGGGAAATTCCTTTAATTCCGTTTCCAGTTGTGAAATGGAAATGACCTTCCAAAGTTTTTCTTCGGATTCAGGTTCCCTGCCAAAAGTAATATTGTTGCGGACTGTATCGGAAAAGAGATGCGTTTCCTGAGGCACATAACCGAATAACCGATGCAGTTCTTTCAGATCAAATTCCCGAATATCGTTTCCATTGAGCGTAATCTTCCCGTCAGTCGGGTCTGCCAACCGTAATAGTAAACGGATGATGGTGCTTTTACCGGAACCAACCGTGCCCGCAATACCCACTTTACTGCCCGGCTTGAATACCATATTAATATTTTTCAATATTTCTCCTGAATTCGGCTGATAACGGAACCCGACTCCGGAAAGCGTAAGGGTTGATTGAGCGGGAATCTTCAATCCGACTAAAGGTTCTTTCACATCAGCGGGAAACTCCCTCAACGCCAGAATACGGTCCGAACCTGATTGGACGCGTTTGCCTGCCACAAAGATATTGCCAATATCAAACATCGGTTCAATCAGCATCAGTGCATAAGCATTAAAAGCCACAAATTCGCCCAGGGTTAACTGCCGTTTGATTACCAGTATACCCCCTACCAACAGGACCATAAAAATGCTTATCTCTGAAACAGCAGAAAAAAGTATTCCCACTTGCGCCTCATTCTTAAGCGCCCGGATAGATTGTTCAACCCGTTCATTCATCAGTCCGTGAAAGCGTTTGTTACTCCGTTCTTCCATGACATAGGATTTTACCAGTTTTATGCCGGAAAAAGATGATTCCAAATGGTTATTCACTGCGGAGATTTTCTCACGCCAGATTTTATACTGGCTATAGATGGTCTTGCCTTCATAATAGTTCGGGGGACACCATACTGAATAGGGGAATTCGGGGGACAGCGGACTTAGGAATTGCGAAGTGTGAATTGCGAATTGATGTTAATAGCATTATTACCAAATTTTCGGATACATCCAGTTTGGTGAATCTATCCGTTTTCTCTAAGATAACCGTCCTACCGCCACTGGCAATATCCAACACTTGCCGGTAAGGATGATAAACTATACTGAATCCTTCTTATTAAAATAAAAACCGCAGACGTGTGTCACGCCCGCGGTTCTAAATCTAAACTAAAAAGGCTGCCTTCTCAGGACAGCCGTTATTCAGTCATCCGCAATTGAAACCGGAATTTAATAACGGTGCTTCCCGAAGGCGTGACAGCACACCGAAATATTTTCCATCTTTAAATAAATCATGATGTCACACCTCCTTTCTCACCATTCCGATAGGATTAATCTGACTTTTAAAAAGATTACCCTATTATTTTTAAACCTTGATGTCAAGAAAAACCTTAGAATTTGAGTTTATCTCTCTGCATTAAACTATCCGAAACTTGCACGCCAGAGGATAGTTGATTTTACACCCCTATTATCTCTGGATAATTTGGGATATGGTTTATTCCTAAAATCATCGTATTCAGATGTGTGTCGCAAGTGCACCCTAAAATTAGAGAATTAAATATGGCGTCCCCCGAATTATGACATTTTAGGACACGGGTGTCTTTTATCAAATACCAAACATCGCTCTAAGGTTCAGAATTACTAACAATAAAAGATAAATGGTACCGACTATAAAAATGAAAAATGAAAGTAATATCTTTTCTAAAAGACGACTCTTTATCTTATTATCTGTAATATGCGTAACCAGCCATTTTGCTTCCACTTTGTCTGAAAGAGACGCCAACCTTATTTTAATTCCCGCATATGATATCACTATCGTTATCGCTATAGTGAAGAGCAACAAAAATGGAATCAATAACGCGAATAGAACAAATCTGGGTTTTTCAAAACGGATAGTATCCATTAGCCCTATAAATATAAAAAACACAATAATACAAACAATTGATACGCCTAAAGATATCTTAAAAAGTTTCTTCCAGCTTATCAAAAATTCCTCGTTGTCTTTTGATTTAGCGACAAGTTCAGTAATTAATTTATCCGTACCATAACGTTCTATCCGTTCTAAATCGATTAATCGGCTATATAGGTAATAACAATATATAAATGATAGTATTCCAAGGAATGAAGGTATCAAAGTCGTTATATTTGTTTTGTTATAATGAGTGATAATTCCGTTATAAAGATAAATACATATCACCCATATAACAAAAGGAACCATCCCTCCCCATGGAATAAGATATCCAACTATACTGCGCATTATACGAGTTGATTTTGAATTATTCATTTCTGATCTCTGATACTCGGAGTCTCTAACCTTTTCATTCTAATGTCCTGATCCCTCTGATGGGGTCCCGTCAGGAATACCCTGATATTCTACCAGTCGGTTTGATGTCTCCCGAATTTCCCGAATTGGACAGTCTATTCATTATAAAACTCATATTCCCAGACGGTCTGAAATATCGGGACTTCTTCAACCTTGCCGGATATTTCATTTATCTTATACCAAACATCCTCAATCTGATTGCCCTTGTCGTCATATCTGTAAATATACTTATCTTCTAACTTGCCGTTGGCACCATACTTAGCCTGCTCAATCATATTACCCTTGTCATCATATTTGGAAAGGAATTTAGCTGTCAACTTACCATCGGCATTATACCCGGTCCACTCAATTTCATTGCCCTTGTCATCATATTTGGGAAGGAATTTAGCTGTTAACTTACCACCGGCACGATACTCAGCCACCTCAATCAGATTGCCCTTGTCATCATATTTGTAAAGTTCCTTATCCTTAAATTTACCGACGGCACTATACGAAACCCGTTCAATTTTCTTGCCCGTGTCATCATATTTGTAAGAGGACTTTTTTGTTAACTTGCCATCGGCGCGATACTCATCCTCATCAATCTTATTACCCTTCTTATTATATTTGGAAAGAAACTTGCGCTTTAACTTATTATCGGCACCATAAAAATCCCCCTCAATCTCATTGCCCTTCTTATTGTAGCGGTAAATAGACTTAGAGTCTAAGACCTTTCTGGATTTGCCGGATTCTCCCACAAACCTATAGTTTATTTCTGTTTTCGTCTTGAGTCTTTTAGGTGTTTTTTCCTTACCCCCTGACGGATGGTCAGGTTTCTCGTTTTCTAAAGACAGACCACATTGAATGAGACAGAAACAGATAATAACTGACATTACTCCAAATATTTCCTTAGGTCTTAATGCCTTCATAATTTATCCCTTACGGGATCCCGTTAGGAATCGCCTTCGTTAAATCTGTATTAACCCCGTTAGAAGTAAGTCGCCTGAGGCGACTGTCCCGATGTCCAGCGGGGACTTCTAACGGGGTTAATCTGTGGCTTAGTATACCCTTCCGTAAAATGTTGTCAACAGAAATATCCGGCCTGTTAGAAAAAGTGCATCCATACATTGCGGTGCGTAAGGAAATGCCGAAATAAATTCAGTTTAGCTCCTCGTTGTGTAAATTATATTAAATTTCAATCCACCTTCTTAAAGGACATCTGCGGCATTCCTCGGGTGGGTCTGGACTGGCTAATTTCTGCCTGAAATCGTTATACGCCGGACTGTTCCAAATATCTCTAAAATCCTGTTGGTTAATATTGCCCATTTCTACCGGACTGTAACAACAGACGTGGACATCCCCATGAATGCGAATATAAGTAGAAGTCCATGGGTCAGGACAATCTTTAATCAATCTTTTAGTTAAAGAGGTTAAACCAACATGAGCCTGAGTCAGGGGATAACGTTTTAGGGAGAAGTTTTCTTCTTGGATAACCAGTTTTACGCCGCATTGAGCACTGATTTTTTGGGCCGCATGGAAATAGCTATTTGTTTGCAGGGTCGCCCAGGCGACTGCTCGACCCCTGCTCCAGGGATTATCTTCCGTCAATGCTGAGAGCACGATAAAATCTACACCCAAATGGCTGGCTAAACGGACTAAAGAAGGTAATTCGTGAATGTTTTGTTTCATACAGGTAAAGTTAATTGACAAAACCGGGTTAGTCAATTTCTTGGAAAATCTTAAGGGTAAAAATAGCATTGCTAACTGCATGGGTAGCCCCGCGAGCCGATTAACTAATGAGTTTACCTTTAGGTTAATTAGTTTCCTGTTAAATCCTTTAGAAACACGGTCTAAAGAGAATAAACCGCTCAGTTTTAATAACATCAATAATACCCGGTTTAAATAAGGGTAACGTTTCTTAACACGATTGAGTCTTCGGATATTCTTGACTACCGTGGCGAGAGCTGCACCCTCTCTAATATCATTATAAAAATTAGGGGTTGCCGCTTCTAACGAGATGACCAATGAATCTAACCCTTCTTTGACCAGATGCTTTGCCATTTCGGAATCAAGCAAGGTGGCATTGGAAATAATACGAACCATTACCCCTTTTGCCTTAAGTAATCTAAATCTTTCAAAGAAATATGGATGGAGAAATGATTCACCGCTATCAAATCCTAAAACAACCGTTTGGACCAGGGGGAAAATATCTTCCAACCGAGAAAAGGTCTGGGAAGACATATCTTGAGGAGCAATCTTAGAGTAAGTCCGGGCACAATGCCGGCATTTTAAGTTACAGCGCGTAGTAATCTCTAATAATAAGGTAAGGGGCAAAGGCAATGGGTTGGCAGACATATTAAGTAAGATATATTTAATAAATAAATTAGTCAACAGAAATATCCGGCCTGTCAGAAAAAGTGCACTCCTGCATTATTATAAACGGTAATAAAAACTATTTGACTTGTTTAACACAATCCATTATTATTTATAACTATATCCATGAAAGACATTATCTGGGAACCCTCAGGCGATTACCTCAGCAAAAGCAATATCACCCGTTTTATGCGCAAGCATAATATCAAGGATTATAACGACCTTATCAAGAAATCAACCGGTGATACGGAATGGTTCTGGGATGCGGCATTAAAAGACCTCGGCATAGAATGGTTCAAGCCTTATACTAGGATATTAGACCAATCAAAAGGATTCCCCTGGGCTAAGTGGTTCATAGATGGCAAAATGAATATCGTTCATAACTGTATAGACCGTCATATAAATTCGCAATCCAAGCTTGCATTCATCTGGGAGGGAGATGACGGCAGTGTAAAAAGAATCAGTTATGCTGAACTTAATAAACAGGTTTGCCGGGTTGCCAACGCCTTAAAATCATTAGGAATAAAAAAAGGCGATAAAATCGGAATTTATATGCCGATGATACCGGAAATTGTGTTTGCCTTTTTCGGATGTTTGAAAATCGGTGCCGTGGCAATCCCGATATTTTCAGGATTCGGTTCAATGGCATTAGCCACCCGCTTGAATGATGCTCAGGCTAAATTGCTTTTCACCGCAGATGGCGGGCTAAGAAGAGGCAAAACCGTAGAAGTAAAAAAAGAGGCTGATATTGCCGTAAAAAGCATTCCCAGCCTGAAAAATGTGATTGTTGCCAAACGGACCGGACAATCCGTCCCGATGAAACAGGGATTTGATTTATGGTGGGACGAGATTATTTCAGGGCAACCGGAAAAATGTCCGACTGAAGTTTTAGAGGCAGAAGATTATTCCATTATCATATATACTTCAGGCACGACCGGTAAGCCCAAAGGCACGGTTCATACCCATGCCGGCGCCCTGGCACAGATATCTAAAGAACTCGGTTATTATTTTGATGTCAAGCCGGATGATGTCTTTTTCTGGGTAACGGATATCGGCTGGATGATGGGTCCCTGGGAAATGATTGGCGTATCTTTCTTCGGTGCCACTTTTGTAGTGTTTGAAGGGGCTCCGAACCATCCGCAACCGGACCGTCTCTGGGATACCATAGAACGTCATAAAGTAAATACGCTGGGCATTTCACCCACGGCCATCCGCTTGCTTATTACTTATGGAGATAAGTGGGTAAATAAACACAAAATGGATTCATTGAGGATTCTGGGGTCAACAGGCGAGCCATGGGACCCGGAGTCATATATGTGGTTCTTTGAAAAGGTCGGCAGGAAACGCTGCCCGATTATTAATATTTCCGGAGGCACGGAAATCGTCGGCTGTCTGCTTGCTCCCTTGCCGATTACCTCACTTAAACCCTGCACTGTGCGGGGACCAGGACTCGGTATGGATATAGATGTCTTTGACGATAACGGCAAGCCGATTCGCGGTGGAATCGGCCACTTAGTCTGTAAAAAACCCGCCCCTTCTATGACCAAGGGATTTCTCAATGACCCCCAAAGGTATCTGGATACTTATTTCTCACGATGGAAGGACGTCTGGTATCACGGTGACTGGGCAAAGATAGATGACGATGGATTTTGGTTCCTGTATGGAAGAAGCGATGATACCATAAAGGTGGCGGGTAAACGCACCGGCCCGGCAGAGATAGAAGCCGCATTAATTGAGCATCATGCGGTAGCAGAGGCGGCGGCAATAGGCGTGCCGGATGCAATAAAAGGGGAAAGCGTGGTATGCTTTGTCACGCTTAAGCCGAAAATAGAGCCGTCAGAAAAACTGCGTGATGAATTAAAACAACAGGTGGTTAAACATCTCGGCAAGACCTTGAAACCGGAAGTATTAAAGTTTGTCAAAGGGATACCCAAAACCCGTTCGGGTAAAATTGTGCACGGGGTAATCAGGAAAAAACATCTTGGAGAAGAATTAGGCGATATTTCTTCGGTAGAAAATCCTGAATTAATAGAAGAAATTAATAGAGCGATTTAAAACCACAGATTAACACGGATGAACTCGGATAATTAAATCGGTGTTTATCTGTGTGCATCTGTGGTTCCAGTATTAATGAATACTATTTTTAATTATACTTTCAAAGACGAGGCGCTTCTGCAACAGGCATTGCGCCATTCCTCAGCCAAGACAACGCCTTTCTCATCCAATGAAAGATTGGAGTTTTTAGGGGATGCGGTTTTAGGATTGGTTGTCTCGGAATTGCTCTACAAAAAGTTCCCCGATAAAGAAGAAGGCGAACTTACCGTTATAAAATCAGAGGTGGTCAGCCGTCCTATTTTAACGGTCCTGGCAAAGGAATATCATATTGAGCAAATGATTGAGATTGGCAAAGGGATAAAGCAAATACCCGATTCCTTACTGGCAAATGCCCTGGAAGCGATTTTAGGGGCAATTTATCTGGAAAGCGGATTTGATGCGGCCAGCACTATTGTTAAAGATGTTTTCTCCGGTAAGATTGACGAAATCAGTAACCGCTCCTATGAGATAAATTACAAGGCGCTTCTCCAGCATATTTCCCAAAGGGATTACGCCACCCTGCCGGCATACCATGTGCTTAAGGCCAGCGGACCGGCGCATAAACCGGTATTTGAAATGACGGTAAAAATTGCTAAAGAAACATACGGCCCGGCAACCGGCAAGACTAAAAAAGAAGCAGAACAGAATGTGGCGAAAATAGCTTTAGAAGCAATAAAATCTAAGAATCTATGATTTATACTCTTAGTCTCTTAGACTTTTAGTCTTTTAAACTAAACAATGCTAACCAAATCTGAATTAATCAGCCTGTTAAAATCAAAAGGGATAATCACCCGCCGTTCTTTAGGGCAGAATTTCCTTATTGACCACAATTTCCTCAAGTTTATTATAAAGACCGCGCAGGTAACGCCTGATGATTATATCCTGGAAATAGGCTCCGGTCCGGGAACTTTAACCAATCTAATCTCCCAAAATGCCCGTTATGTCTGGGCTGTTGAGATAGACAAAAAACTCATTGAGTTTGCCCAATCAGTCTATTCGTCGCTTACCAATGTCTGCTGGCTTAATACGAGTATTCTGGATAAAAACAATAACACTATTAATTCGCTGGTAATAGAAGAAATTCAACAAGGGTGCATAATCCCCCTTAATCCCCCCTTAATAAGGGGGGTAGGAGGGATTAAAGAAAAAGATTTAATCACTACAGGCTATCATCTTCCTTATAATCCCAATTTGATAAAACGTGCAAAAGATTTAAGAAAGAACATGACTCCGGCAGAGAAAAAATTGTGGTATAGTTACTTAAAAAACTTTACATACCCAATATTGAGACAACGACCTATCAATAACTATATAGTAGACTTTTATTGTCCAAAGTTAAAGTTAGTAATAGAAATTGATGGGGAAACACATTTTACTGAGGAAGGTAAAGTATATGATAATAAACGAACCGTGATTTTAGAAAGTTATGGACTAAAAATCTTAAGGTTTACAAATATTGATGTATTAGAAAACCTTGAAGGAGTAAGTCAGGTGATAGAACACCAAATTACTCTTAATAATGAACAATCCCTCCTCAATCCCCCCTTAATAAGGGGGGTAGGGGGGATTAAAGTAATCTCTAATCTTCCTTACGCCACAAGCGCCCAGATTATTCTGGCATTATTGGAAAGCCGTTTATCCATCAAATCAATGCTATTGATGATTCAATCGGAGATGGCAGAGCGGTTAACAGCTCCAATCGGAACTAAATCTTATAACGCCCTGACTATTCTCGCCAACCTTCTGGCTGATATTAAGATAATCCGCAAGATACCGCCTGATATCTTCTATCCTGCTCCGGACGTAACCTCTGCGCTGATAATGATTACACCCCGCGCCTCGCGTTATGATATACCTGATTACGAAGAACTGAAAAAAGTCATCCAGTCAGTCTTTCATTACCGCAGGAAAACCATTGCCGGAGCCTTGAAGCACATCACAAAGTTATCTCCGGAGAAAATAACCGGGCTATTAACCGAAAGCGGCATTAAACCCGCTAAAAGACCGGAAGAAATCTCTTTGCAGGAATATCTCAAATTAAATCAGGGGTTTCTTGCCAGGCGCGGTGTGTGTCACCAATCAGAAAATGTATCAACGAAGTATCTATTATGAGATTGATTAGTTTAATTTTACTTGTAACCGTCGGGATAGTATTTATCGGCTGTTCGTCCACCGATGAGGCGGGCAAGAACGCAGAGAAATCAACAGACAGAAAACAGGAATCAGTAAACAGTAATTCCCTGTCTTCGACGGAGACGACCCGGACTCCGGCTGATGAAATTGCGGCGTTAATTCAACAACTCGGCTCGGACGACTGGGAAACACGGGAAAAAGCTACTGCCCGCTTAATACAAATCGGGGAACCAGCCGGTCCTTTTCTGGATACCGCACTGGATTCAGCCGACTTAGAAATCAGAAGCAGGACAAGGTTTATCGTAAAACAAACCGGCTTGATTCCTCCATCTTTCAAGAAAAAGGCTGAGCCGCTGCTGGAAAAACTTAAATCACGGGATAATAAAGAAAGATGTTCTGCGCTGGACGAATTTCTAAAAATCTTATCCCCTAAATCACTGAAAAAGATACTTTCTGTTCCACCCGGTAAATTGGAGATAGCTTATGCTAACTTACCTGCAAAAACCTGTCTGCCCGGCACTACGATTGAATTAAAGGCGAAAATAACCAATGTGGACACGACACCATTCTGGGTATGTAAGGCTGAAACTGACTATAATAACGAGTATTTCGACACAGGCTACCTTGATTATAACGAGGTACGGGAAAAACAGGGACCGCATATCATACCGAATAGTTCCGAGGGACGGTGGGGTCAATGTTGTCAACTTAAGGGCAAGAGAAAACCCATCCATAAGCCGATATATTATAAGGAGTTAGAAATAATCGGTTATTATGGAGGGTCTAAAAATGAGACAAACTAATCGTTCTGCCCAAGATTTTATTCGGCAATTTGGTATTGATCCCTTTAGGAAATTTTTACCTGATGAGAAGATTAAAGGTATAGCAAAAGAAGTCAAGAAGTTGCGTGATAGAAAATTTACCATAGTTTCTTATTTTTGGTTACTGGTCCTGGTGCAACTGGATAATACAATTGAAAGTATTGACGAATTAATCAGGCTTAAATGGTTAACCTTGAGGAAAGAATTAGGGATGAGCAATAAGCCGGTGCCGGTTACTAAACAATCTTTCAGTAAGCGAAATACCCGGACACCCGTGAAGATATTGGAACGGCTTTACCAATATGTGGTTAATTTTAGTAATGAGGCCATCAAAACAAATCTTTATCAGGGGTTATATCTTTTAGAAATATTAGATACGACGACGATAGATTTAGTGGCTCGCCTTATTAGTAAATTCCCTGGTGGGACGAATAAATCCCGCAAAATTATGAAGGCGCAAGCGCGTCTGCATACAGGTTTTAATCTGATTAAAGGCTTTCCGGATGCGGTGGTGATTACCGAAGGACGAACCAATGAGAAACGGAAAGCCAAGAAACTAATGAGACGGCATAAAGGTTCGGTTATTTTTATCATTGATTTAGGCTATTGGTGTTACGGGTTTTTCAATGAAATCCATCAACGAGGCAGTTATTTTGTTAGTCGTCTAAGAGCAGATTGTCGTCCAAAAAAGATTAAGAAATTAGGTAAGGGTGATTGGTTAGTTGAAATACCTCAGAAAGGCGGGGGAAAGAAGAAGAATATCTATCGGTTAGTCTCGGTAAAGATAGAAGGTATCGGACGATGTTATTTCTTAACCAATTTATTAGACGATGAAAAGTTTCCGCCTGATGAGATTGCCCTGATTTACAAATGGCGTTGGCAGATAGAGATATTTTTCCGTGATTTGAAACATGTCTTACGATTGACGAGATTTATTAGTTATACACCCAACGGTATTAAGATACAGATTTATGTTGCCTTAATCACTTACCTTTTAGGAAAACTAATTATCAATGAAACGGCGCAGCAATACGGCGTAAAATCTGAGAACTTTAGTTTTCAGAAAGCTATCAAGGCGATAAGCGCTTGGGTACAACATAAGATTTTGCAATTGTATAACAATGGGATTAATAACGAAGATTATGAAGAATTATTATTACTAATAATGAAATTCGCCTATAATGAACCACTACCCTCTAAAAAAGAAGTAACAAAGGAGTCCAAAAATGATGCCGCTTAAGTTGACAACAATGCGGTGGGGTGGTCCCAGGGGTGGTCGCAGGGGTCTGGTTGGCATCAAACGAGTAGCTGTGCCCAACCCATTAGAAAACTATATCCTGCTGGCGCCCGGTGAATCTATTACCAAAACCTTTAAAACGGTTACGGAGAATGTTCTTCTGACACACCTGACTATTACCTGTACTTATAAAAGCAATAAATCAATAGCCTACTCGATGAAGCCAAATGACGAGCCAAAGAATAAGGAATATCTTGCGGTCTATAATTTGCTTACACCTTATTACGGGAAAATATTTGCCAAAACCGATTTTTTAGTCGTCCCTGAAGAAATCGCCAAAGATAAAATTCAGCCGCTCAATGGACTTCAGGTTTCTTTAGAAACAACCAAAGAAACATTCAGTAAACCAGAAGAAATACGCTTCAATCTCTCATTCCAAAACAAGAAGAACGAAAATATAGGATTAGCGAAACACAAAGATTGGGGTTATCCGCTCTGGGCCATTATCAAGAATTCAAAAGGTGAGGTGATACAGATGGGTGCGATTAAAGAAGCCGTTATTACTGATGAAACAGAAATGAAAGAGGATGACTTAGCCCTGATAGAACTTTTGCCCGGTAAAGACTTAGTTATCCCAATTGCCTTCCGCAATACCCTGCCGGATGGTGAGTACACCTTAACTATCGGTTACCGCGTAGATGTAGATGATGAATTCGAACGCGAGGATATAGCGCGTATAGAGCGGCGTTTCTGGTCCGGTGAAGTAATAAGTAATACCATTCCTTTCAATCTCAGCCCCGTTAGAAAGCCCGATAAGTAAGCAATAATGTTTTCTCTGTGCTCTCTCCTTCGGACAGTGAGTCCTTGGTAGCAACCATCCCGTCCCTAACGGGATCCCGTTAGAGGGATGAGGGACAGGACGAATCTGTGCGTAATCTGTGTGTAATCTGTAGCTCATCTCCTCTCAGCCCCGACGGTAGTCGGGATAAGAGGCACTATGTCCCCCGATATTCATCGGGGTCCGAGTGCCTCTAAATAAACCAGCCTATTACGGTAATAGCCAAATCACTCGGAGTATTTACCCCCGTTTCATAATCTAATAAACGGTCTGATTCAACCGGTAATATCCAATGGTTGGTATTGAATCTGTAAGCGCTATTAACAAAGCTAAGACCTATGGTCGAGGGATAAACTACACTATCAGGGTAAAGCTCCAAACTTGCCATCACACCGCCCCCGAATAAATAAGCACTTATAATTACTCCTTTCGTCCCAACCGGTAAAATACCCGATAAATCTAATCCGTCAATATGGACTGCCCCGTCCCAAACAAAATTAGATACGACAAAATCCGGATTAACAACCCTACGCGGGACATAAGAGGCGATATCAGAGGCGAGCTTAGGCTTGGTGACCGCGCCGTCGGCAATTTCGTCTGTGACGACACGCGGTGTGATGGGTCGTGTTATGGATGGTGGTGTAAAAGACAATTTGGCAGGTGTCACCGAACCGTTGGCAATCTTCTCTGTCGTTACCGCGCTTTGGGCGAGTTTTTCCGTTGTTACCGCTTTATCTTGTAATCTGGAGCCGGTTACCTGTGCCTCGCCGATTTTGGCGGTGGTTATCGCGCCGGCCGCGCTATTTTCTCGGTCCTGACCGCACCGTCACGCAATTTGGAGCCGTAAATCTGTGCCTCGCCGATTTTTGACCCCGTTATTGCACCGGTCGCGAGTTTTTCGGTCTTGACCGCACCATCTTTTAACTTGGCAGTGGTAACCGCTTCGTCGGCGATTTTTGGTGTCGTCACCGCACCGTTGGCAATGTTTTCGGTTTTTACCTCATTGGGTTGTAGCGCCATAAATACCCCCCCCCGTTTGCCACAGAGACACAAAGTTCACAGAACGGAACAAAAAATTTCTTTTCTCCGTGTTCTCCGTGCCTCTGTGGCTAATTTTGGTTTACGCAATCACCACTGTTTGGGCATTGCTCCACGGTCCGTTATTGGCTGGATTGGTCAGATTAACCCATCTGAAAAAGCCATAGAACCGCTGTCCGACATTTTTGGCGCCGCCGTGGATAATAAATCGCGCTTTTTTAGATTCTATAGTCTTTGCCATTGACTCCGGGTCGTCCGGCGGTACCTCGCCGATAGCCACCAGAACATACCCACATTCAACCGCATCAGCGGCCGGGTGCATACTGAATCTGGTCTGGTCGGTTGTGACGCGAGCTCGCACCTCAATATCGCCACCGCCCATACTTCTTAAGCCGATAATCGGGATGGTGGCAATCTTTGGCCTGGGGGTCGGTTCAATATCGCGGATGGTCAATGCCATTTCCATCCTCTGCTCGTCCGTGACCAGCGGATTATAGAGCAGGTATGCCTTGACAAAAGTCCTGATTTCCTTTTCATAAAGTTTGCGCGACTGGCGGAAAGCGAGGACATCAGCCCTGTTCCGGGTGGTTTTATCCTGAGCCGTAGTGTATAACGGTTCAAACGAAGCCCGGCGGGCGACTAACGGATTGACCGCACTGTCCGGAATACCCCAGGCAACCTTGTTTGTCACCACAATATTCACCAGATTGCCCTGGAAATTAAAGAAATCATCATCCCGTACCGGGATATATTGTTTTCCTCTTGGCATAATTACCTCTCCTTTCTTCCCCAATTCCCCTCTAAAAAGAGGGGTAGGGGTGTGTTTTTAATAAATCACCTTATATTCTCCTACCTGCGGCTTATAGGTATATACCTATGGCTTAGAGGTATATACCTATGGCTTAGAGGTATATACCTACGACTTAAAGGTATATACCTACGGCTTAAAAGCATATACCTACGGCTTAAAGGTATCTACCTTCAACCCTTAGGTATGCCCTTACAACCCGTCAGGGATGCCCGCATAACCTATGTAAATCACATCCTTTTCTTAGAGCCAGTTTGAACGCAGTGAATTACGACCGAAGGGAGTCCCGTTAGGGACTGGTTCTTAGACCCCGCACATAACTAATTATGTGCGGGGCTGTCCCCCGAATTACCCAATTCAGTATGGCGTCCCCCGAATTCCCCGAATTTGTTTTAGAACTTAAAGGCAACACCGGCTGAACTACCGACCGTCCCCCCGACCTCTATCTCAAAATTAAAGGACATATTTTCCTTCAGTGTCCAGTTTACTCCACCGAATAGGCTCAGATTATCCATAAACCCTGCTGCCTTGGACTCAAAGTCAAAGGATTTCTTATAGGTGTAAGCCCAAGCCGGGGTGGTATCCCGCTCCCGGTATTCACCCTTATAGGTCGTGGTAGCGAAGTAGAGTTTTGGCCCGCCATAGAGGTCTAACTCGCCGACCTTCTTGGCTAAGACCAAAGCCAACTGGTAACTGGTCGTTTTGGCATCGGTAACCTTCAGGTCTTCGTAATAGTAGGAATGAACGGAGCTGTCATACCACTGCGTTTTAGCAAGTTGCCCGACATCCGTTACAGATTGTTGGGCTAATTGGAAGTCAACAGAGACGGTGAAATCACCGGCCTGGTGGATGACCCCTTTGATGCCCAGTCCGAGATATGAGCCGGACTCACTGGTTAAATTCGACCCCAAGTAGTACGAATCAATATCATCTATCACACCGGGGTCGTATTGATACACGAGCGACTGACCGACCTTGAGGCTGGTGGTGGCCTTACCTAATTTCAGGCTGGCCGTCCACTTCTCATTGATGTTGTAAGAACCTTTTAAGAAGAGCCGATTCATTGTCTGCTCCGTATCCAGCAACTCAAAATCCTGCTGAAATGTATTCGCTGTAATCAGAGAAAACCTGGTCTTGTCCGTCTCTACCTTCTGGGTGAATTCTTCCATCTTGAGTTCCAGTTTGAATTCACCGGCCTTGCCGCTGGTGGGTCCACCAACCTCATCGGCTAACACCCCTGAGTTCATTCCCGTGATGATTAGCAGGCTCATCACTAAGCCCAATAAGTATTTACTCATTTTTACATCCTCCTTTATTGTTTGGGTTAAACCTTCTCCCGTGGGTTAGTGCTTCAATAGACATCACCTCCTTTCTTACTGTTCGCCACGGTCCGCCTCCGGCGGATCTGCCGAAGGCATGACCTGTGGCATGACCCGTTTGACCCACTGGGCTGTCCCCCGAATTACCCCTTAACTTTTATACAACTTCTCTAACGCCTTATTAAGGTCCTCATCAAAGACATCCGCATAAACCTGAGTGGTTTTGATACTTGCGTGTCCCAGTTGTTTCTGGACGAGTCTCAGGTTATAATTACTCGCCCGGTAAAGATGGCTGGCATAGGTGTGTCTCAAATGGTGAAAGCAATGTCCGGTAATGCCCGCCTTTTTCGCCATCCTTTCAAATACCCGCTGAACCGTTCGCCTGCTGATGTGTCCCCCATTCTTACCTGCCTGACCGGCAGGCAGGTCTGATTTAAGCAAGGGACCGTTCTGCCCGGTTGCTTCACCCGAAAGTGTCTTCTGTTTTAAGTATTGCATAAGCACCAATTTAAGTTCGCCGTTAAACCGGACTAACCTCGTCTTACCGCCTTTTCCTGCCTCTGGCGGGACGGTTAACGATGCCGGTTCTGTTTCCAGCGAGATATCACCGCATTTGAGATAGGCAATTTCCTTAACCCGCAGGCCGGCGAGGAGTGCCAGATTGATAATCACTAAATCCCTTAGTTCCCTGCAATGCCTCTTTAACCGTTTTACCTCAAGCTCGGTCAGGAATTTGCGTCCATCAAGCACCCATTGGTTCATATCCAAGCCTCCTTTTTTCATCATCGTAGCAAGTTTTCAGCAGTGGGAAAAGTGGCTTGAATGTCCTGTCCCTCTCAACGGGATGCCGTGAGGTGTCGCCTTTCGGTAGAAAGGTGACATCCTGATTAGAGGTGTTATCAAGATTAATTACTTATCAGGCAGGTAGTTAGGAAAATTTAGATATGATTTACCACAAAGGCACAAAGGTCACAAAGAGGAAAAGAAGGAATTAGGACTTTGTGCTCTTTGTGTCTTTGTGGTGGAATATAACTCTTTAAATGATAAAAGATTAGGTTAATAAAAGTAGGTGAAAGGAGGTGATTACCAAATAAAAAGCCTGTCACCTTTCTACCGAAAGGCGACAGGCTTCAATTAATTCTGTGATTTAGTTTAGGAATTTCACATCTCTTTGTCAAGTATTAGTATTATATTTTCTATAATTTTCTCTCCCGCTTTCGGCGGGGTCGTTATTTTTGGGTATGCTTGGCTTATGCCGATGTCGCAGGTACAGCCTTGCAGGTTGCCAATATCAAGTCTTAGAAAATCCTTGATCTGTCTCCATGCTCTACCGTCCCCATGCTTTACCTGCTTGCCAATCGATTAAAATTTCACACATTTTTCTTGACATGTTGCCGTTTATGTTATATGATAGAAAAATGAAGAATATAATAATTAAAGTAAGGAGGATTAATTATGGGAGCGGTTAAAGATAAAGAATATAAGTCTATAAGAGTTCCTGCTTGGGTTTATAATAACTGGGGGAAAGCGGAAAACGCTCTTGCAAAAAAAGGACTAGATGCCTTGCCAGAGAAAATTTTAGCCCCTCAAAAATGTCCAGTTTGTAATAGCAATCTCAAATCCGTGAATCTAAAATATGAATATTTATCATGCCCAAAATGTAATTACACCCAACAAAACTTTAGTACTTCTAGTAATTTTCTTGGTGGCGTTCTTCTAGGGCTTGGTATTGCAGTTCTCTTAGATGCCTTATCTAAAGAGAAATAAAGATTTGTTTATGAAGGAGAAATATTTATGAATGGTAAGGAACATAGAATAATAGGTTCTGGAGTAGGGATTGGTACTTATGTCCTCGATCGCTGTATTCGTCAGCGTCCTTTAAGACTCGTTCAAGCTATTGGATCGGGTGTTGGAGGATATGTCGGCGGGCATTTCCCGGATGATATAGAACCAGCATTTCACCCTAATCATAGAGATTCGTTTCATAGCGTTGGAACTGGCGTTGGCGTAACATTTATAGCAACAAAATCATATTTTCTTACTGATTGGTTAGAACAGAAGTCAGAATGGATTGATAACAATATTAAAGAATCCTCTTGTTTCTTAGAAAAAACAATTCTTTGGATTATAAAATTCCTTATTGATTTGCTAACTGGTTTTGTTATAGGATTCTTAGGGGGATATGTCAGTCATATAGTTCTTGATGCTACAACGTCTAAATCAATTCCATGGGTTTAAGAAATATTAGAGAGGATTTTCGGGGAGAATTCAAAGGATAGCATCCCGAACTATGAATTAAGTAAGACGTTCCCGGAATTACCCAGTGCCGATTGACACTAGGGTTTGAAGAATTTGAAATTCAAAGAGAATAATACTTTAACTTTATGCCAGAAAAAACAATATTAGACAAAATTCTTCCATATTTTAACCTACTTGTTGGTGTCTTTGGTGTTGTAGTCGGTTGGCTTTTGTATGAAATAAGCTTTTGGTGGCGAACAAGACACGAGGATAAAAAGAAGTTAAAAGAAATTCTTTATAACTTATTAGAGGTATTCAATATAACATATAAATTAAATAATATGGAACCTGCTATAAAAGCAATTATTCGGGAAATAACCCAAAAACTTCCTCAAGATTGCCAAGCAGAAGAAGCAAAAAAAATGTTACAAGGACCTCTTATTAACGTATTGAATGAGAAGGTTTTTCCGTTTTTATACAATGATTTTGATAAAGCAATAAAAAAGTATGATGAATCTATTAAGTCATTAGCAAATATTGACCCAATTTTAGCTTATCAATTAAGCGGGAAATCTTCATTAACGGAATCATTTAATTTAATCAAAGATTTTATTAATAACATTTTTAAAAATTATCCCATAGAAAACATCAAAGAATTTGAGAAAGAAGCAAGTAAAACGTTTCATCCACTAATATTCAAAAAGTTATTAGATGATTTAGAAGGTGATATTAAAATTATTTCTAAGAAAATAGGTGTTACAACTTGGTATAAATTAAGAAAACATTTAAGTTATATGAGAACTAACCCAATTACTAAAGAACTTCCAGATGAACTAAAAAAAATAATAGAATCAATAGACAAAAAGGAATCTGAATGTTCTTCACAAACAATCAAATGACAAAAGTGAATGCAAATAAAAAACAGATTATGAAAGAGTGATATTATTCCCTCCCGTGATACCCACTATCCGAGGAATACCGCTATTTTCCGGACATCCATCGCCTCGTTTTCTAAATCTGTAGTTAAGTAGGGACACCCCGCTTTCAACCCGCTATTTTGCTCATATTCATAATGACATTGATTTATCTCCGGTGTGATGTATCCCTTGCGTCCGCTGTCCCTTGTGTCCAATTCCCTGTGTCCGCTTGGATTAGCAAATGTCTCTGACTGGTGCTAATGCTTTTTTACCATCAGTACAGGGTTTATCCAGTGATTCGGTGGGCTCTCGGCTTTGTTTCTATTTCTTACCTTGTTCTAATTATATGCAAATACTTGTTCTAATGCCTTAGCTCTAACATGCCGTAACGCAGGAATGTGGTAAGAAGAGGCTATTTTGGGTAAGCATACAGAAATAGTTCCTGGATTTAACATTTCAATCCCTAAAACCTTTCCATTGCTATCTAAATCTACAAAAACTTCTTCTGCGAATTCAACTGTTTTGGCAATGTGTCCCTCTCGTAAAGTGATATAAAGAGCTCCTGCCCCCAAGTCTAATTCTATAGAGATATTTAGTTTCATAATCTCATCATTCCTTTTTTATGTTATCATTGCAGTTATTATAATTATTTGATTTGGAGTTTCAACATAAATTACTGTTAAGGTTTTTCCGTCAAATTTATATCTAACTTTTGTCCTCTTTTTATTTCTGGCAGGAATCGTTTGTTGCGGATTTTCAATAGCGCAAATAACTTGTCGTTCCTTTATTCCCCTTTGACTTATCCGTTCTTTGGCATGTCTGGAATAAACGATTTGCTTTTGCATTCCGTAGATAGTATACGGTTAATAAAAATCGTGTCAACAAAAACCTCTTTTTATAATAATTATTATATAGCCCAGGGACACAATACTGATTCTATCTTGTCAATAGCGGAAAGTCAAGTGGAAATATTAAATTAGTGTTTATCCGTGTGCCTGCCCGTCCGGTCAGGCGGGCGTTCAGGCGGGTATCTGTGGTTTCAATTATATTAAAATACAAAGGGCTCCGAGAATTTCCCCGGAGCCCTTTTATTTTTACCAAATACGGGTTTTATTTCGTCTCAAACTCCGCATCTATGATGTTTTCGTCATCACCGCCTTTTTTCTTCTTGCCGGGTTCCTGTGAAGATGAGTCTTCCGGAGGCGGTGTATTGCCGCCCGGTTTAGCCCTGCCTTTAGCGGCTTCTTCATACATACGTTGCGCCAGAGTATGGCTTACCTTAGTCAATTCTTCCATAACCGTTTTGATTTCCTCTGCGTCGTCTTTGTCCTTTGCCTTTTTAAGTTTTTCCAGCGCTTCATTTATCTTGCCCTTTTCATCAGCCGTGACTTTATCACCTAAGTCGCGGATATTTTTCTCCGTGATGTAAATCAGGTTGTCTGCCTGATTGCGCGCATCAATCAATCCCCGTTTCTTCTTGTCATCCTGCTCAAAGTCTTTGGCATCCCTGACCATCTTCTGGATGTCCTTCTCGGTTAAACCGGAAGATGATTGAATGACAATAGATTGTTGTTTGCTTGTTGCCAGGTCTTTGGCAGATACATTAAGGATGCCGTTGGCATCAATATCAAAGGCGACTTCTATCTGCGGCACCCCGCGCGGGGCAGACGGAATTCCCGCTAACCTGAATCTGCCGAGTGTGCGGTTGTCCGATGCCATCTCGCGTTCACCCTGCAGGACGTGTATTTCCACCTCAGTCTGACTATCCGCCGCTGTGGAGAATACTTCCTTTTTAGAAGTCGGAATCGTGGTATTGCGTTGAATCAAGGCGGTCCGGACTCCGCCAAGGGTTTCAATTCCAAGAGTAAGAGGCGTGACGTCCAATAAGAGAATATCTTTTATATCGCCTTTTAAGACTGCCCCTTGGATTGCCGCTCCCACGGCAACCACTTCATCCGGATTCACACTGCGGTTGGGTTCTTTCTTAAAGAAATCCTTCACGATATCCTGAACCCGCGGGATACGGGTTGAACCGCCGACCAGGACCACTTCATTCAGCTCTTCCGGTTTTAACTTGGCATCTGTTAGTGCCTGTTTGCAGGGACCCAGGCTTGAGAGCAGTAAATCGTCTATCAGCTGGATTAACTTGGCGCGGGGAACTTTCATCAACAGGTGTTTCGGGCCGGTCTGGTCTGCCGTAATAAAGGGCAGGTTGATTTCCGTTTCCGTTGCGGTGGATAGTTCGCATTTGGCTTTTTCGCAGGCTTCTTTCAGGCGCTGGAGCGCCATCTGGTCGCGGCGCAGGTCAATCCCGTTTGACTTCTGGAATTCATCCGCTATGTAGTTAATGAGACGCTGGTCAAAATCGTCTCCGCCTAAATGGGTATTGCCATTGGTAGAGAGGACTTCAACAACGCCATCGCCTACTTCAAGGACAGAGACATCAAAGGTGCCACCGCCAAGGTCGTAAACCGCAACCTTCTCATTTTTCTGTTTATCCAATCCATAAGCAAGGGCTGCGGCGGTTGGTTCGTTGATGATACGTTTGACATCCAATCCGGCAATTCTGCCGGCATCCTTGGTTGCCTGGCGCTGGCTGTCGTTAAAATAAGCCGGGACGGTAATGACCGCTTCGGTAACCTTCTCGCCCAGGTATGCCTCTGCATCTTCTTTAAGTTTTTGCAGAATCATCGCGGAGATTTCCGGCGGTGTATATTCTTTTCCGCGGACTGATACCTTGACCAGTTCCTCAGGACCGCCGACAACCTTATAAGGCACCATTTTTTCTTCCTGCGCAACTTCAGTGCGACGGCGTCCCATAAAACGCTTGATGGAATAAACCGTATTGGCCGGATTGGTAATTGCCTGCCTTCTGGCTAACCAGCCGACCAGCCGTTCGCCTTTATCGGTAAACGCCACGATAGACGGGAGAAGACGGTTACCTTCTTTGCCGGTGATTACCGTGGTCTCGTTCCCTTCCCGTATGGCGGCTACTGAAAAGGTTGTGCCTAAATCAATTCCTATAATTTTACCCATAGTTACTCCTCCTATATAATTTTACCACAGAGAGCACAGAGTATTTCTCAGCGGACTCTGTGGTTTCATATCTGTCTCCTTTCACTTATAGAATAGACTATTCAGGAAAAAGTCTATTTATCCAACTATATATTATATAACGAAGCACTAAAAAAGTCAAAGAAAAATATTGCCTATCAAGAATGAAAGCATATCTTTAATTAAGAGCCTGTAACAAAAAGAACTGGAACCACGAATTAACACGAATGGACACTAATAATTATCCCATTCGTGTGAATTAGTGTTCATTCGTGGTTTCATTATGTTAGACGCTCTAAATACACCAGACATTTTGTTTGCATTTTTGGGGAGAAGGGAATAGAATACCATGTCTAGAAAAATGCCTATGAAAAAGAAATACCTATTTCCCATTCTATTAATTATTGCCAGCGCAATATGCGTGACGAATCTTCAGCCCCAGTCAGATAATACCACTGCTACTGAAATAATTTATGTGACCAAGACCAAGGTCCAGATTAAGGAGGGACCGGATGAAGCCACTTATAAAACCGTAGGCGAGGCAAAATACCGCGACATATTAGAGGTATTAGAATTTAAAAATGACTGGTATAAAGTAAAAGTAATCAAGTCTAATCTCATCGGCTGGATTTACAAGGGAAAAGTGAGTAAGCAAAAACCATCCGCCCAGAAATCAGCCGGTGAAACCATGGGCAGTATCCTGCGCGGCGGAAGCGGTTCGGAGACTACGGAAACTGCCGCGGCGGCAGGTATCCGTGATTTTAACGCCCAAAATTATAGCGGACTGAAAGGTGATTTCGACTCAGTCAGAACAATGGAGGAGAGAAGAAAAAATATTGCGGATAAGGATGTAATTGAGTTTTTAAAGCAAGGGAACCTTAAATAAGTTATGAGTTATAAGTTATGAGTGATGAGTTAATGTAAGGAAATTATATGAAGTGCAAGCAAATTATTACGTTATCTGTTACCTGCATTGCGATTATTATTATTGGTTGCCAGCAAATCGGCAAATCACTGGAGGAAATGGGATACGGCAAAGAAGGTAAAATTATTCAGGCAGCCGGTTCAGCCGGAGCGGCGCTTGCCCCATTCAGTGTTGATGAAGAAGTGGAAATCGGCCGGGCAATGGCAGCCCGATTGATTGAAGGTTCTGGCAAAATTTATCCCGATGAGAATCTTAACCGTTATGTTAATCTGGTGGGCCGGGCAGTTGCCCTGAATGTAAGCCGGGATGACCTTGATTCCAGTCTCTATCAATTTGCCGTCTTGAATACCAATGAAATTAATGCATTTGCGACACCGGGTGGTTATGTCCTGATTACTTTAGGCGCATTAAAAGTGATTCAGAACGAAGCCGAACTGGCAGGCGTTTTGGCGCACGAGATATCGCACGTAGATAAAGGTCATCTGCTGTCGGCAATAAAAACCGCCCACGGCGTTGATTTTCTTTCTAAAATGGTTTCTTTGTATGATACAGATAATAATAACGGACTTAATCAACTATTGTCGGATACAAGCGAATCCGGACTGTCTATTCTTTATAAAAAGGGTTTATCCCGTGAATGCGAACAAGAGGCAGACGAGAATGCAGTAAGGTTACTCGCCAAAGCCGGTTATTATCCCGGCGGATTGAATGATTTTCTTAAACGGATTAAGGATAATAGCAGCCAGAATGGTTCAGCTCTTAAAACACTTACGGCAACTCATCCTGCTCCGGCAACCCGGCTTAAAACGATTAAGGAGTATTCTCATAAGAAAGGATATGATAAAGTCACGGGGCAGAAAGTAGAAGAACGGTATAGAACAGCAGTGTCCCTGATGCAATAATGAGACTGTTGACAAACCCTTTCTGTCATTCTGAACGGAGCCCTTCGGCGGTTGTCATGCTGACCCCGAAAGCATTCGGGGGAAGCATCTCGTCTGCCTCAGGATAAACTCCGCGTAGTGAAGAATCTCATTTTATTGTGGTTTGAGAACGAAGATTCTTCGGCTAACCCTGCACCATTCACTTCGTTCAGGTGCGGGGCTAACGCCTCAGAATGACACTTTTCAACAATCTCATAATATATTTTATTTATGATTAGACTAAAAGTTCTTAAAGGGCAAAATTCGGGGGCTGTTTATGAATTAAATGATGAAGTATTTATCGGCCGCGCAGATTATAATGATATTCAAGTCGTTGATGAAACCAGTTCCCGCCAGCATGCCAAGATTAAATTTGTCAATGACCGCTTTATTGTTTCCGACTTGGGCAGTAATAACGGGACTTTTATTAACGGGAAACGAATCCAGTCGGAAGTATTGAATCCGGGTGATAATATCCTGGTTGGCGATACCTTATTAGTCTTCGAATCAGATATGCCGGCATCCCGCGGAACATCTTCAGCCGATAAGACGCAGGACGTAACCGTAATTAAAGAAAAGCTATCGGATATTATGAGGGTTGAAACAAAATTGGGGGCTGAAGAGTTATTCAAACCCCAGAAAGACTCTTCTAAACCTGAAGATGAAATCCTGTACAAACAGTTAACGCAGCTCTATCGGGCAACAGAATCCCTGTCAAGCGCACTTACGCCGGCTGAAATCTTTGCGCAGGTATTAGAAGTGATGAAAACTTCACTGCGAATTGCCCGCGGTTATCTTATTCTTATTGATGAAAAGAGCGGAACGATCAGCAGTATAATTACACACGAGTTAGATATCATTTCATCTGATAATCCTGATTTAGCAATCAGCCGTACGATTATTAACCAGGCGATTAAAGAAGGGAAAAGCCTGCTGGTAAGTGATGCCAGAGAGGATGAGACATTGCGGCAAAGAGCCAGCGTTGTTCGTTATAAGATAGGGTCGGTTATCTGCGTGCCTTTACGAGTAAAGGGTCTTTCTTTAGGCGCAATATATCTGGAATCATTGCCTGATAAACCCGTCCGAACGGGCGCTCCTGCCCGAATGGGGTCAGGCGGGCGTCCGGGCGGACCCGTCCGAACGGGCGCTCGTCCGGGCGGATATGCTTTTACCGAAGAAGACTTGAGATTGATAACTGCCCTGGGGCATCAGACGGCATTAGCATTACAACATTCTCTGCGTTATAATCAATTCGAATCGGAAGTGAAAGAACTTAAGGCGACGCTTGCCGGTAATTTCAGATTGATTGGCAAAAGCAAGGTATTCAGGGAACCCGTAAAACTTGCTAATAAAATTGCACCGACCAATACAACTGTTCTTATTTTAGGGGAAACAGGAACGGGCAAGGAATTGATAGCCCGTTTAATCCATGAACAGAGTCCGCGTGCCAATAAACCGTTTGTGGTGATTAATTGCGCCGCATTGGTAGAAACATTACTGGAAACCGAACTATTCGGCCATGAAAAGGGGGCATTTACCGGCGCGCACGAGAAACGGAAAGGCAAATTTGAACTGGCACAGGAAGGCACTATTTTCTTGGATGAAATCGGCGAGATTTCACCGCGACTCCAGGCAAAATTACTGCGGGTTTTGGAGGAGAAGCAATTTTACTCGGTAGGCGGTTCTAAGCCTATTAACGTAGATGTTCGTATTATTGCGGCGACTAATCGCCCGATTGAAGAGGCGGTCAGACAGAAAAATTTCCGTGACGACCTTTATTATCGATTGGCTACGGTGACGATAAAAATGCCTCCTTTAAGAGAACGTAAGGAGGATATACCACAATTGGCTTATTATTTTCTGGAGCAGGCGAATTTAGCAACTAAAAAAAACGTACAGGGTGTCTCTAATGAAGCAATGGAACTGTTGATGAATTATCACTGGCCTGGTAACATCAGGGAATTAAGGAATGTAATCGAACATGGCGTAGTTTTATGCGAGACATACCGGCTTGAACATAAAGATATACCGGTAACATTAAAAACCAGCCCGGAAATAGGTATGAAGATTTCAGAAGCTATTCCGTTAAATCTCAGAGAAGCTGAAAGAATATGCATTATCAAGGCATTGGAAAAGACGGGAGGTAAAAAAGGCGAGGCGGCTAAAGTTCTGGGTATCTCCTGGCCCACTCTAAATAAGAAAATTGATGAGTATAAAATAGGCTAAAAAAGGAAGATATTAAGGTAAAGTAGTTAGATTAGACTCCTATTAAAATAACTTTAAGGTATATTTAAAGAAAGTTTAAATAAGTCCTATAAAATGGAATAATATCTAACTTTAATGACTTTGAATATCGAAGACTTCTTAATAGTAACTCCTTATCTTTATTAGAGTTATAACCATTTGCCTAAAAATATGCTAAGGATTAGGGTGAGTGGCATACTATTTGCATTTAGTATATTAAGGAAACTAAAAAGTGAAGCTTATAATTAAGAAGGAGTTAAAAATATGAATACAAAAGTATTAATCGGAAAGAACGAAATAATCATCCTGATTTTAGTGTTCGCCTTGAACTCAATCAATTTGCCGGTTAAATTCCCTATAAATGGCTTTTATCAAGAACTAATCGCAGAGGAAACTAAAGAACAACCTAAAAAAGAATTACCTGACTTAGGAAAACCACAACAGAACCAAGAAAAAGACATTAAAAGTCTGGTGAAGGAAACGGTTAAAAAATTTACTTCTGCTAATGGGAACCATTGTAATATGCTAACCGGTGTAGAATTTGAAATAAACGGTGGAATCCTCCAATCGATGAAAACATCTATTAAAGGAGTCTATAAGAAAAACCACCCCCTGGGAGTTGAATATGGCAAAGTCTTTACATTGGGTGAGGATGAGAACGAAATGGATAATTTCTTTGAATATTACTCCAAAATAGAAGGTAATTTTTTCGTAGTTAAATCAAACGCAGATGAAAACTGGCAAAAAAATGCTTTTAAGGGTGTTCTTTCAGTTGAAGATGAACTTACTATACTATTAGATAAAATGAAAGATGAAAAGATTACAGGGGAAGAAAAAATAAATGAGAAAAACTGTCAGGTTATAGAATCACCCCTAAATACACAAGGATTGCCAAAAATACTAGCATACTATCTGAAGTCTATGCTACCGCCGGGCATTAAAATTATTAACCCGTCCTGGAAAATCTGGATAGGTAAAGAGGATGGCTATCTTTATAAGAGCATTTTTACAACGGGAATCCAGTTTAATATGCATCCACAGGTCCAAATAAACGGGGTTGCGCCAAAACCATATTTGGGGGTACAGAGAGGTCCCGAAATTGGTGAAGGAGTCAAGATTGAAAAAGTTTTGCAAGGGACTCCGGCTGAAAAATCCGGACTTAAAGATGGCGATATCATTACCCATTTTGGAAATAAAAAAGTAACCGATTGGGAAAGTCTACAGGAAAATATTGACCAGCATAAAATAGGCGATGAAATCAAGCTAAAAATATTAAGAAACAAAGAAGAATTAGAAATTAGCGTCAAATTAGTTGCAAGCGAGGAAGGACAAATGCAAGTGCAAATTATTCCTCAGGTACAAGTACAAATAGAAGTGCCGACCATAAAATTTACCCACGAACTAAATGTCTCACATTATAATGAAAATACAGACTTTGTGATACCTGAAGAGGTAGAAGAACTATTGGGATTGACGCCTTATTTAGGCGTAAAAGCTATGCCTCAACCAGATGAGAACGGTTTAGTAATAGAAGAAGTAACTCCCGGTTCACCAGCTGATAAAGCCGGGCTTAAAAAAGGCCAATTAATTTCAGAAGTTGCCGGCAAGCCGGTTAAGAATGTGACTGAATTACGTACCATTATAAAAAAATATAAGCCTGGTGATGAGGTAAAAATTAAAATATTAAACCCCGGTAATAAGGAACCGAAGGAAATTACGGTAACATTATCAAAACATCCTGAATCCGATTAAAATTTAATATACCTATGATTGAATGTCCTTTTTGTGGTACGATAAGCGAAGTTAGTAGCACCAAAGGCGAGAGTTTTAACTGCCCTAAATGCAGCAAAATAATTAAACTGGGGGAAATGAAAACTGCACGGTACGGCGAATCACATTTTGAGCAAGCAGAAAAAGATAAATCTAATCAAAAAAACGGGACGACCAATTCTCCTTTTACGCCGATTCCTCTTTCTGAACCTATACCAACCGATTCTGAACCATTTTTACCGGCAGGGACAAAATTAGGTCAATATGAAATACGTGAACCGATCGGACGGGGTGGTATGGGAACGGTTTATAAGGCATATCAACCTCTCCTGGACCGTTTCGTTGCGATTAAAGTCCTGCCTGTTAAACTTACAAGTGACCCTGAGTTCGTAAAGCGTTTTAATCGGGAAGCAAAAGCGCTTGCCGGACTTTCACATTTGAATATTGTTACCATATACGATATAGGACAGGAAAATCATTATTTCTATTTTGTGATGGAGTTTGTAGATGGCGTTACCATTAGAACTCTTTTAGAAGAACGTAAACTTAGCCCTGAAGAAGCCCTTAAAATTGTTCCACAGCTATGCGATGCCCTTGAGTATGCCCATTCCGAAAAAGTGGTCCATCGGGACATTAAACCGGAAAATATTCTTATAGATAAAAAAAACCGAGTGAAAATTGCCGATTTTGGCCTTGCCAAAATAATCAAGGGAGATATGCCCTATGAATCGATTACCAGAACCAGAGAGATAATGGGGACATTTGATTATATGGCGCCAGAACAACGGAAAGACCCTAAAAGTGTAGACCACCGCGCAGATATTTATTCGTTAGGGGTAGTCTTTTATGAAATGCTTACAGGGGAATTACCAACCGGCAGGTTTGCGCTGCCGAGCAAAAGGGTTCATATTGATATCAGATTAGATGAGGTCGTTTTGAAGGCATTGGAAAAGGAGCCGGGACGGCGGTATCAAAGGGTGAGTGAACTAAGTGATGCAATATCAGAAGCAACGGGATCCGGTTCAAATAGAAAGTCGCGTTATTGGAGTACTAAAGCCGTATCGGCATTCATCTTGGCTTTTATACCATTAGTTATAACCCAAATCGCCAGCATTATATTAGCAATACTTGCCATTCGCAGTATTAAGCGAAGCCAAGGATTTCTGCGTGGTATTGGTTTAGCTATATCTGCAATTATTGTCTCACTTGTAGTTCTTATTGTTATAAAGTATAATTATAGTGCGAATGAGACAAATCCAGCTGGAAACAACAAAGAATTAAATAAAATTCAGTCCGATGTATTAGATCGTCTCTGTCTGGCAAACGAGATTTACCGCAGGGCTAATTTTAATGACGATTATACTTTTAGCTATGCAGAATCAATTCAGGCATTATGTGAAAATAAGACTCTCTCGACTATTTTAGGGACAGACGTTAAACTTATTGCTCAGGCAGATGCAGGAGTATTAGGTGAAAAAGCCATGCCTTATAAGGGATATCTTTATCGAATGCTCCCTGAAAATAAACCCAAAGAAGCAATCTATCAGGAAGATACTTTTACCATAGCGGCTTATCCGGCAATCAGTAAAAATGACACTTTAGTTCCTAATCTTACTTTCATTATTGACCAGCGAGGAATTGTTTACGCTAAAGCATTAGGTAATCTGAAATACCCTGCAACATGGAATTCTTATCAACTAATTGAGGTTTCGCCCGGTAAGTGGGACAAAAAAGAAATTGATTGTCAAAGTGATGCTTGGATAATTATCCAACACTGTGATTTAAGTGATACGCGACTAAAGAGTACCTGGGCAAATATAAAACCAAAATTGCCTCAAATAACATCCTCTTATAAGCACACACCTGAGGATATTAAGATTATTAATCACTTAAAAGAATATAGATTAGCGTTATACGAAGACAAAAATAGAACATATGCAGAATTATTTGAAAAACTAAAGAAGGAATTAGATGTTGATATTAAATTAGATCCTTCAATCTATATTAATTTTAGTTCTCTCTTACACGAAAAATTATTTTACCTTAAATTAATAAATATTTCAGGGGAGTCAGCTTTAAAAACGATACTTAAGCTCTCGGGATATAATTTAACCTATGAAATCAAAAAAGGAACCGTTTATATTATCTGGCGTCATTATCTATTGCCGCCTCTTGATGAAAAACCGATTCTGGACTCTGACTCTCAAAAACTTGTGCAGAACTTGATTAACCGACTTAACAAATCTATTAGTGAATCTGAATACAATAAGGCATGGGATGTTCTCGCCCAGCTTTATAATCTTATTCCCGAATCAGACGAAATACTTAAGTATTACCAATACCTGAAAAGGGCAACACAGGTAATGTAACCAGCATTAAAACGCATCTATTTCCCTGCATTGCGAAACATTCGTGAATTTGGAATTCGGCTATTTGTTTTCAAATCCTCTGCCCTGTAGTAAGTTACAGGAATTTTTCAAGTGAAAAATAATGATTTTAATTGACAATAATAGAGATACCGGTATATTGTTCAATGATTGAACAATATGATTGTTTGAGGGGATTAAAAACCGAAAAGTCATGATGAAAAATTCGACCATATCGGAAAAAGAATTTGAGGTAATTCGCTGCATTGGGGAGAACAATCATTTTAATCAACGGTTAATTGCCCAGCATGCAGGGATTTCGCTGGGATTGACTAATTTGCTTATCAACCGACTGGTCAAAAAAGGTCATCTTAAACTCAGACAATTAACTCCAAAAAAAATACAGTATATCCTTACCCCAAAGGGGATGACGGAAAAAGTTAGGAAATCATATCACTTTACCATGCGGACAATTGATACATTACGGGCTATGAAACGCCGGACTCAAGAGTTAGTAATGGAAGAATACCGGAGAGGCGTTAGAAGCTTTGCTATTTATGGGAAAGGAGAATTGGCTAATTTAGTTGAAATTGCCATCCGTGATCTTTCCCTAGAAGATATCTCTTTCTCTATATTACATAATATAGACGATATAAACGACAATAATATGACCATATTAGCAGCAGAAGATAATCAAACTATCGCGTTACCATACAAAGGGATTAAGAGAACATTAAAAAACCATAAGAAGGTTATTAATATCATGGGGATCCTGGTTAATACGAAACAGTAAAGTGATAAAATAGATTTAATTATCTTAAATAAGGAGTTAATTATGGATTGGAAAAATAAAACTGTTCTCGTTACTGGCGGTACAGGGTCTTTTGGCAAAAAATTTACTGAGATAATAATCACATATCCGATTAAAAAGCTTATTGTCTTCAGTCGGGACGAACTGAAACAGCTGGAAATGGAGCAGCAATTCAAAGACGAAAGATTACGATTTTTTATC
>Ga0315282_10001772_pt1 | contig 40318 bp, 26 predicted proteins | sample YL17G07_20_MG_FD_203693 | JGI IMG/M metagenome (GOLD analysis project Ga0315282, IMG submission 203693) | Sediment microbial communities from Yellowstone Lake, YNP, Wyoming, USA - YL17G07_20 | ecosystem: Environmental > Aquatic > Freshwater > Lake > Sediment | place: USA: Wyoming | collected...
TTCAGGCGAGCGAGCAGTTTGTCGTTGAAAAAGAGATTCACCGCCGGAACGCCCGACGGATGGGATGGTTTGGTGGATTGATCGGAGCCGCAGGCTGCGGGGTAAGCCAGCAGTGCCGCAGCCAGCGAAACAAAAAAGACGAGGAAGAACCGCCGCATTCCCTCACCTCGGATGTCGGAACGAAGCGCGTGAAACCCCGCGGAAGCTGGTCCGTCATCAAGCACGAACCGATGACGCCGCCGTCAAGATTCGTCTGTCGGCACGTATTCTTCCAGCGGCAAGCGGATCGTCAACCTTTTCTGCTTCTCTCACCTCCAACCTCTCGCCTCTCAGCTCTTACTGCTCAATGGCGCGGCGCGACTCCATGTGGGCGAGGCGGGTCGGCTCGGGCAGGCGATAGTGGGGGGCGCAGCGCAGAACGATCTCGACCGCTGTCGGGAAGCTGATTCGGTGGCCGGGCGAGACAAAGATCGGTTTGACGCCGTCCTGGGTACAAAGGGCGTAACCCACTTTTTCGTTGTCGAGCAGGAGGGGCGAACGTTTTCCGCGCAACAGCTTGAAGGGTTTGAATTCGCCGACGAAGAGGCTTTTCGCGCAGCCGATTGTTGGGATGTCCAGCGCGACTCCCGCGTGGCAGGCGACGCCGAATCGCCGCGGATGCGCCAGGCCGTGGCCGTCGAGGATCAGGAGGTCGGGGCGCTCCTTGAGGCGCGTGAAGGCCTCGGTCAGAAGCGGCAGTTCGCGGAACGAAAGATAGCCGGGAACATAGGGAAACTCGACGCACCCCGGAACAGCCGACACCTCGAGCAGTTCCATTTCGGGGTACGAAAACACAGCGATGGCTGCCGCGCCATCGGTCGAACGTCGCGATTTCCGCAGCGACACATCACAGCCGCCGACGCGTCGAATCTTGTCGAACTGATCGGTGAGAATGACGTGCCGCGCCAACTGCAATTGTATTTCGGCGAAACCGGTGACTTCCATGGCTGTTTATTGTGCTGGCGCCGGTCGCGCCTCGGCAAGGAAAAGCAACCAGGGCGGGATAATGCGCGCAAGAACGCCAAGACCCGACGATTCCCGCCAACCAAAGTGACGTGCCCCTGCCATTGCGCGAAAAAGACCGATCCCGAATGATTTCGCTTCTCTCTGACGGTTCTGAATTGACTCAACAGACTTGACCGCAGGCTGGGGATCGGGGAGATTCCCAATTCGGATCGGTAATCCACAGGGAGCGAGGCGGATGATGGCAGGCAGGCTCGATCTTCGAGGGAAAGTTTTATCCGGAAAGGCGCCCACCAAAATCAGAGCGATCCTCGTGACGTTCGTCGTGTTTTCGCTCAGTCTGGCGAACGGCCCCGTGTTCGCGGAAAAGACTGCCCGAGCGCAGACGACGCTGACGGACGGCTGGCACATCAAGCAGCTGGAAACCGACAAACCCGATGTTGCACAATTGACGCGAGAAGCCGCCGCGCCGGACAACGCGTGGCTCGAGGCGCGCATGTCCGCTCAGGTTCACGACGTTCTTTTCGCGCGGGGGAAGATCTCCGATCCCCACGTGGGCAAGAACGCCGCCGAGTCGGCCTGGGTGGGCGAGAAGGATTGGGCTTATGCCTGCAAGTTTGTCAGCCCCGAAGAAACGAAGGGACCCGTCTTTCTGCGATTCGGCGGGCTCGACACATTGGCCGAGGGGTATCTCAACGGCAAACACATCGGCAGCTTCAACAATATGTATCGCGAGTATGTCGTGGACGTGGCGAAGCGGCTCGCGCCGCCGGGGAAAGAGAACGTCCTGCTGATTATCTTCTCCTCGCCATTGCGCTTCATCAAAGAGTTTCAGCCGCCGGCCGGCGAGGGCAAGGGCCTGCCGAAGTTCAAGTATCTGCGAAAGTGCCACAGCGACTTTGGTTCCTATCTGGGTGCGCGGCCGAGTTTCGTGAAGGTCGGCGTTTTCCGCGACGTCGTGCTCGATGCGCCCGGCCCGTCGTGGATCGAGGACGTGTGGATTCGTTCGGAGCTTTCACCGGATCACAAACGCGCAACACTGCGCGTGGAGGTCGCAACGTCGGGTGTCGAGGCGTCGCTCGACTGGGTTTTGGCAGGCCCTTCGGACGAGGCCGTCGCCAGCGGCAGCGCCAAGCCGGACGACGGCAAATTCAGCTTCGCGATACGGGTGGAGGATCCGGAACTGTGGTGGCCGCGAACGCACGGCGCGCCGAATCTCTACAGGCTTCAAGTGAGTTTGAAGACGGGCAGACGGCTGCTCGACAGTCGGAGCGTGTCGGTCGGCGTCCGCGATGTCAAACCGGTGTTCAGCGATCCCGCAACGGGCGAGAAGCGGTTCCGCTTCGACGTCAACGGCCGGCCGATCTTCATGCGCGGGGCCGACTGGGCGCCGATCGAGGGCCTGTCTCATTGCTGGGGCCGCGACCGCGCGAAGAAGCTGCTCGATCTGGTCGAACACGGCCGGATGAACGTGATTCGCGTCTGGGGCGAGGGGAACATTCCGCCCCAGGAGTTCTACGACGAGTGCGACCGCCGCGGCATTTTCATCTGGCAGGATTTCATGTTTGGCTACGGCATGCATCCCACGGACGATCCGAAGTTTCTGGAGAACTGTCGGCTGGAGGTTGAAGGGATGATCCGCCGCCTCCGCAACCATCCGTGCATCCTGCTTTGGGTCGGCGGCAACGAGAACCACATGGGCGTGGATTTCGCCGGCGGCAAGCTCAAGGGCGGCGATCCGTTGTTCGAAACGATCATGCCCCAGGCCGTCTCGAAGCTGGACGGAACGCGCCTCTTTCACCCCAGTTCGCCTTACGGCGGGCGAGTGCCTAACTGGCCGCTCGAGGGCGACTGGCACGATTACACCACGCTGACCTTTTCGCCCGAAGCCTCGGTGCCGTGCTATGCGTCGGAGGTCGGGCGGGCCAGCGCGCCATCGCTGACGTCCATGCGCCGATTCATGAGCGAAGAAGAACTTTGGCCCAAGGGCTACGACGCGGCGATTCGCACGCCGGGCCGACCCGCCTGGCCGCCGATGTGGCAATATCGTTCGGTGGACGGTTCGTGGGATAAAGTTGGCGCCGTCGAGCGGTATTGCGATCCGGCCTCGGCTGAAGACCTGATTCGCGTTCTGGGGACGGCCCACGGCGAGTATCTGCGCGAACGCGTCGAGCGCGAGCGGCGCGGCGTGCCCGATGGCGCACCGGCGGGCAACCGGCGCTGTTGGGGCAACATGGTCTGGCGACTCAACGACTCCTGGCCGATTCTCTATTGGAGCGTCGTGGACTACTATCTCGAACCCAAGATCCCCTACTACTTTCTGCGGCGGGCCTACGCGCCCGTTCTGGTTTCCTTCGAACGCACACCGGACAAAATCGGTGTGTGGGTGACGAATGATTCTCCCGCTCCCGCCAAGGGCAGCCTGAAAGTCAGACGGCTGCGGTTCAACGGGACGGTGCGGGGTGAGATGCAGCGCGATGTGGAAGTCAAGCCCGGCGAATCCAAGCGATGCCTCGACCTGACGGATTGTGGGCCGATCTCCTTGCGTGAAGAGTTCCTCGAAGCCGGTTTCGGTGCCGAGAACGTGACCTGCCTGTTGACCGGCGAGCGATACCTTCATCTGCCGCGCGCACGGCTCACCGCACGCAAAGTTGACGACCGGATCGAGCTCGCCACGGACGTCTTCGCGCGGCAGGTATTGCTCGAAATGGAAGGCCGGACGGGCGCGGTGTTCGAGGACAACTTCTTCGACCTTTCGCCCGGACAGAAACGAATCATCGCCATCGTGGACGGGGCGGGAGGAAACGAGGTCTCGATCCGCGCGCTCAACGCCGAACCGGTGCGGGTTCCTCTATCAAGATGAAGGATCAACTTGCGTTTCACCAGTGGCCCGGCGCAGAATCCCTCTGCAGAGCCGCGGAGATGTCGCAGTGGTTGAAAGCACAGTTTTCGACGCGGTGCGGCGCGAAGGCATTGTCATCGCGGCCCAGCCCGATCCCGTTTCCCATGGGCAGGGATGTTGACTGGGTAGCACATTAGCAGGTGTGCGCGGCAACATCCGAGGTTTGGGGTCCTTCCAAGGACAGAGGAATAGGATGGGAGCAGCTCGCCTTCGGGCTGCCCGCCATGACGGAGAGAGCAATGGGGCGAGACTTTGCGTTACTTATGCAGCGGTCTATGGCGCTCCCGCTCTGAGGTTGCGTGTGTACAGTGAACTCCCCTTCCTAATGCGCACCTACAAGCCGCCCGCCATCGGTTTCGTTCGCGGCAAAGGCGCATACCTCTATGATCGCGCCGGACGGCGCTACCTGGATTTCATCGCGGGGCTGGGCGTCAACATCCTAGGCCACTGTCCCCCGGCGGTGGTCCGAGCGGTGGTCAACCAGGCGCGGCGCCTGATCCACGCCTCCAATCTTTACCGAATCGAGGGACAGGTAAGACTGGCACGCTTGCTGTGTGAGGCAACGTTTGCGGACCGCGCCTTCTTCTGCAACTCGGGTGCCGAAGCGATCGAAGGAATCATCAAGGCGGCCCGACTTCACGCCTGGAAAAACGGCGAATTCCGTCGCCGGCGAGTGATCTGTTTTGAGGGCTCCTATCACGGGCGGACCTACGGCGCCATCTCCGCGACGAGCCGGAAGTCTGCTCGGACTGGTTTCGGCCCACTCGTGCCCGGTTTTTCTTCTGCGCGATTCAATGATCTGGCGTCGGCCGCGGCCCTGATCACCGAACGGGCCTGCCTGGTCCTCGTCGAGCCGGTTCTGGGCGAGGGCGGGGTGATTCCGGCCGTTCCTGAGTTCCTGAGGGGCTTACGACGGCTCTGCGATAGACGGGGGGCCTTGCTGGCTTTTGACGAAATCCAATGCGGACTCAGCCGGATCGGCTCGCGGTTTGCCTATGAGCACTATGGGGTCCGTCCCGATCTGACGGCGCTGGGCAAAGGGTTGGCCGGAGGGCTGCCGATGGGAGCGATTCTGGCGCGCGAACCGGTGGCCTCGGCATTTGAGCCGGGAACGCATGGTTCGACGTTCGGCGGCAACCCGCTCTCGTGCGCGGCCGCGCTCGTGGTCTGTCGCAGAGTTCTCCGCCCTGGATTCGCGGACCGGGTAGCACGATTGGGCCGCCGATTCTTCGCACTGCTCCGCGAGGAGTTGGCCGACCTGCCTCTCGTCCGCGAGATTCGTGGCCTGGGCCTGATGGTGGGAATCGAACTGACCGGGTCGGGCGAGCGTTACGTGGACCGCTGCCGAGAGCGCGGCTTGTTGATCCATTGCACCGCCGAGAACGTCCTGCGATTGCTGCCTCCATTGATCGTCACCGAACAACAGTTGCGGACCGCCACCACGATTCTCGGGCGCGCGCTGAGCGAGCAAAAACCCTGAGATTGAATCCTGCACCATACCTGACGGAAGGCGAATGCTTGCGATTTTCGCCGGTGGGTGGCAGAGAAAATCCTCAGTCCCTGCATCAAACCGCTCGGTCCGATCGCGGCGGGTCGGCGGCGACGGACTCGCGCGATTTCTCCTGGAGCGAGTGAGAGCGGACAGGTTTGGGAGGAGCCCCAGCGGCGCGCAGTCCCTTCGGGGGCTGGCGAACGAGGTGAAGGAAAGACCGAAGCCCTCGAGGCCGATTTCGCCGAACATCCGGACCAAGCCACGAAACGCACAAATCTCGCGTCCCGTGATGGCCAGGGCCTGCCAGAGAGCCGCATCCGTGATCGCCTCTTGAACGCAAGCGGGCAGGTTTTTCTCCTGGATCAACACCTCACGCAATTCATCCGAATCCTCGACCGGCGCCACCAGCTGGTCGAACACGTCTTCCGTTTCCCGGTCGAGCAGCTGCCGGACCACCACCAAGTGGCCTTTGACTTTGTCGTGAAGGTCTTGCATTTCGCGGAGCGTTTCCAGCGTGGCGTCCTGACGGCCCGTCAATAGCCATTCAATGGTCTTTTCGCCGAACTTAGCCGCCTGAAGATAGGACTCTACCGAGGGCTGGCTCTTCGCTTTTTCATAGAGACTGATCATGTTTTGCGAAACGCCAAAGCGCTGCCCGAATTCGCGCTGGCTGAGATGGCTTTCCTTCCGAATGTGACGCAGCCGCTTGCCCACCTCAACCCAATTGATCGCCCCGTCGGCCATGCCTCTCTCCTTGTCGGAAACTATTTCGGCGGGTCTCTTTTGGCGCCTGCGATCCTTCCAAATCCGACGGTGAGCTCCGGTCCGTTTATTCCCGGTCGCCGCGCCGCAAGAACTCTCCACCTTCCGCTCTAACATCTGGCCTCCTTGGCGTCTTGCCTAGTACTCCGAACGGAACTTACGACAACTGCCGATGGAGTGTCAGCAGAAACTCAGACTTTCGTTTGCTGTCAAACCCGGGAAAGTTTACCCAGTAACCGTTCCGAGTCTCAGCTTCATCTGACCCAGTTCCTACAAATAATCTAATAGTAAAACTAATCGGCGCAAAGACGTACGCTCAACCCCTCCATCTATCGCGTTTTTAAGTTGACGGGTAACGTATTGCGGCGCGATACGTCAATTGGATGTGCAGTAAACGTGGCAAGAAGCCCGTCCGTGGCGTGGTCTCTTTACAATATCACAAACCAGAGGGGAAGGAGCCTGCGATGGAGAACATCTTAGGATCGCGAATCGCTGAGTCGCGGGAAAAACTTGGTCTGACACAGGATCAGTTTGGCGCTCGTTATGGAGTGTCGGGGCCGGCAGTTTTCAAGTTCGAGAAAGGGTACGTCAAACCGTCGTTGGATTTATGGCTGAAGATGGCCCTCGATTGTAACATCGCGGAGAAAAAAGCGGTTTTGCTTTGGATCAAGGCCAAGTTGCCCAAAGAATACCAGGCGTTCATTGACCTTTCGGCATCGGCCATCTCCGAGTCGGCTGCAACCTACGAAAAGGAATCGCGTACAAACTACGCACGGATTGGGGATCATCGCGAGATGCGGCAGCGGCTCCTCGCCGACGCAACCTTGCCCGCCAACATGAAAGGCCTGTTCGCGGATGATGAGTTCTGGACGCTGTATCGGCCAACGGGACAGGAAATCCAGACGATGATCGAGAAGTTCGGCATCTATCGGGACGCCAAAGAGAGCCTGTTCCGCGATGCCGTCCGGATCATTCGCGAGTTTATTCGCTCAGAATACTGATGACATCCCCTGACAGACGACGCTCATAGCTCTCTGGGGAGGGTGGGCCAGTCGCGCGCGATCAGGCCGAGTGTCCGGTACAGCAACCGCGCGGCGAGCAGGTCGGGCGCGACCAGGCCGGCGAGGGGGGCCAGCTCGACCAGATCGAGCGCGATGACCTTCTTGCGTCGCGTCAGTTCTTCGAGCAAGGCAAGCGTCTGATACCACGATAGGCCGCCGGGTTCCGGCGTTCCGGTCGAAGGCATGATCGAAGGATCGAGAACGTCGAGGTCGAACGTCAGGTAGACTTCCTCGGGCAGGGCCTCCAAGGCATGAGCGAACTCTTTCGCGCGGTCGCCGACCACTAGATCGCGCGCGGTGAAGGTGGCGACGCCGGCCGAAGCCGCCAATTCCTCTTCTTCACGACTCCACGCGCGGACACCCAGCTGAATCAGCGGCAGCTTCCAATCGAGCAGCCGTGCGGCCACGCAGGCGTGGCTCCAGGGGGTGGAATCGTAGGCGGTTCGCAGGTCGCGATGGGCGTCGAACTGGACGACGCCGAAGGCGCGCCGGCCACGCTTCTGGCGAAGCGCCCCGACGGCGCCCAACGTCACCGTATGCTCGCCGCCGATCAGGGCGATGAATTTCCCCGCCTCGAGCAGCGGCTCACAAGCCTGTCGAACATCAGAGACCATTTCGAGCGGCCCGGCGGCGTTGGGCCGAACGGAGGGACAGGTGTGGAGGCCGATGCGGTAGGTCTCTCGCCGCAATTGTTCGTCGTAGAGCTCGACCTGGTGGGAAGCGGCGATCAGTGCGGCCGGGCCGAACCGGGCTCCCGACTGATAGGAACTGGTGGCGTCGTAGGGAACCGGCAGAATGCAGACGGCCGCCGTGTCCCGCGCCTCAAAGCCGTCCGGGAGATCCAAAAAAGGAGAGGTCGGACTGATCGAGCCAACCGTCACGGCGTGTCACACCGAAGGGAGATGGTCGAGCGAAAGTCACTTCACGAACACGGCGGCCGCGATCACCGTCGTCCAGTCGCCGTGGCGCGCGCCTCGGGCCCCCTGCGCGATGTTCAGGGTGCGGACGATGTGATGAGAAATCTTCCACAACTCTTTGCGCTCGTCATACGACTTGTCGGGATCGAAGGGAACGCCGAGGATGGTGGCCAGCATGCTGGCGGCCAGGTCCTCGGCATAGTCGCCTGCTTCATTGGTGGTTTGCCCGAAGCTGTGGTGTTCCGAGACGTAGCCGTACTTGCTGGAGTCTTTGGGAATGGCCACGCCGGTGGCCGCGGCCAACATCCTTCCGGGCTCATTGGTTTCGTTGCGCGCCATCACGCAGAAGGTGATTTCGCCGGGGTGGAGAAGCGAGACGCCGTGCTCGCGCGTGATTACGCGGCAATAAGGGGGAAAGATGCTGGAGACCTGGACGAGATTGTAGCGTGAAATGCCGGCGTTGCGCAAAGCCGCCTTAAAGCTCATCAGCTTCTCGCGAGCGACTCCCTGGCCTCGAGTGAAGAACATTTTTGTCGGGACAAACACCGTAACCCTCTGCCAAAAAGGATCGCCGTCGCGCCCCTCACAACGCGACCACATCACAACCACTGCGTGCAGTTACAGAGCATGCCGATCCATGTCAATGGGAAAAAAGCAGCCGCGGCGAACGAGCCTAGGCTACTGTTGGGGGGAATACCAGTTGGCCAGGCCGGGGTCGCCGAGGTCGCGATAGAGATCGCTGAGTTCGGCGCGAGCGCAGCGGGCCACGAATCGCTCGCGAGACTGCGCGGCGATCCGAAGACAATAGCCCGCTTCGCACCACCGTCCCAGTCGCCGGTAGCTTTGTCCCGCCTTGAGGTAGACGACGTCCCGGACCCAGGGCGTGGTCATTTGGGCCAGCAAGGCAAAATAACTGTGGATCCCATTGAGCAGACTGGTCGGATCCGACGCATCGGTCATCAGATGATCGCCGACGCCGCGCTCGATCGCCACCAAGTCGGCGATCTCGGCCTTTGCCTTGGCCCCTTGCTCAAGCAATCCGGCGCGGAAACGTGCCTGTTCACAGAATCGCGCCAGAGTTTTCGGTCTCGTCCCGATCTCCTTTTTCTCCTTCCACAAAGGTTCCAGATCGGCGGCGGCCTTGCGGTAATCGGCGACGGCCTCGCTCCAGGCCCCCGTCCGTTCGTTGAGTTCGCCTTGAAGAATGTCGAAGACGATCTTCTTTACCGGGTCGGAACCGAAGAGGGTTTTGATGCCCAGTCGGCTCAGGTCTTGTGTCACCTCGCCCAGCGCGCGCTTCAGCTCATCAACGTCACCGGTCACGAGAGCATAACGGGCGCGCGCCAGGCGAATGTCCGCCAGCACCAGCGGATCGGCGGTCAGCGCCGTGGCCCGCGCGAGAACCTCGGGATCGAAGTACACCCGCACGAAAGCATCGTAGAGAGGGTGGCTCTCGACCTCCTCGTCTTCCTCCATTCGCCAGTAGCCGCCGTAGGAATCCTGAATCTCTTTGGCGGTGAGGAGCTTTCGGTCGAATCGCAAAATGATTCGCTTCCAGGTCTTGGGATCCTGCACGATTGTCGAGGCCACTTTGAGATTCTCGCGCCACTCGCCGTCCAGTAGGTACTCGCCCACAGCCTCGTGGTGACGAACGACCGCTCGGGCCCACGCAGCCATCTGTTTCTCGATCGCCGCCCAGGGCGTAAAAATGCCGCCGTCCGGCAAATCGAACTTCTGATCCCAGGCCTTGTGAAACAGAGCGAGAACCACGGGGTCCTTGGGATGCGACTGATACAGCCGCAAGAAAATCTCCAGGCCGTTCTCGATTTTCCCCTGCCACAGCGCCGCCAGGCCGCGGCGAAACTCTTTGTGAACCTCTTTGTCGGGATGGCTGAGAACCCGGAGAAGAAGTTCGGTGCCGTCCCAGCGGTCTTTGGGCGGGATCTTCTCGGCCAGGGCGCGAGCCGCCTCTTCGCGACCATTCCAGACGAATTCGTTGAAGGCAAAGGTCGAATAAAGCTGGTCCAGTTCGGACCGATCCATGGCTCTCCCGAGCACCCGCTGGGCGTCGCGCAGATACTCCGCCGTCTCGCGCGAATAGCCCGACCGGCAAAGCAGCGCCGCCCGCGACAATTTGATTTTTGCGATCTCCCGTTCGGCGTCGGCTTGACCATACTCCGCGCGCACGGCGGCCATCGCAGCGTCATAATACTTGAGCCCCTGTCGCTTGTACCCACGCTCCAGTTCGAGATCGCCCCACCTCAAGTATTCTTTGTTGTCCTTGACGAGCGGTTGCACCTTGCCGCCGGAAGCCGAGGCCAGCGCCAGCAATTCTTCCGCGACCACCGCGGCCAACTGATCGTCGCGGTGCCGCGCGGCCACCCGCCCGACCGGAAGACCGTCGAAAGCGAGGCGCCGCCGGCGGCCCCAGAACGGTTGCGTCGAACGGCGCCAGGCTTTCCCGCCGCTCACGTAAAGGAGGTCGCGCCCGGAACGATCGAGAGAGACCGACTCGAACGGATGATCGCTTTCGTCGCGCTTCTCCGCTTTCTCGCTTTCCACTTCGCACTCGATCAAATGGTAGCGCCTGCCCTGTTCGATCTCGTAAAGAAGCCGGCGGCTGTCGCCCAGCCAGAGGAGCAGCCGCAAGCGTTCGCCCCGGTAGGCGGGCGGCGGAGGAATGCGGATGACCCGTGTGGTCTTGACGGCGTAGATGACGAGCAACGGGTTACCCTGTTCATAGGACACGGCGGCCAGCCAGCGGCCATCGGGGGAAATCCGCGGCTCGACCTGGTCGTGCGGACCGCGGATGATCGGAAAGCTGCGACGAGTGGCAAGGTCATAATAGCGAATGTCGTAGTCGCCGTGGTAGCCGCCACCCTCGCTCGACGCGTAATAGATGTTCTGGCCATCGGACGACCAGACGGGCTGAAGATTGCGCCATTCATCGTGCGTCAACAGGGTGACGGTTCCGGTGGAATGGGCCAGCGCCAGGTTCCAACCGCCCTTGCCCCGGAGGCAAAAGGCGAGGAGATTGCCGGCGGGAGACCACGCGAAACCGCCGGGGGCGGCCTCCTGGGTGACCTCGCGGCTGGTGCCTTTTCCGAGGTCATAGATGGTGAGCACGCCGCTCCGGGTTGCCGTGGCCAGATAGCGGTCGTTGGCCGAAAAGCCGATCCAGCCGATCCCGTCGTTGAGCACGCACGAAAGGGCCGTGACCATTGCGACCATCGCGACGATGCCGGCGAGCCGAATCCTTTTCCGCGAGCCGAACACGGCCATCCCTCGACGTTCTCCTTCTTGAAGTGACTTGCTGGAACAGGGCAACGTTTGCCGGCAGTCCTCCGGGGTTGTGTTTCGGGTTGATACCGCCGGAGAAAGGCAAAAGGCAAGAGGAGAGATGGCGAGCAATGAAAAATGAAAAACGGACGACCGACAACGGACAACGGACAATGAAAAGCGGACGACCGACAACCGACGATGAAAAACGGACAACGGACAACCGACAACCGACGATGAAAAACCGAAACACAGAAGCCCTGCATCGTTGTAAGCTATCCTGCTTTCCATGTTGTTCCACGATTCTCATCGCCACCTCTGAAATCCTTGTATGCCATACACGCAATCCGCTGTCTTTGCTCTTGCGTCTCAAGTCGAAAGTCGCTGGTCAAAGGTCCGTTTTTCATTGTCGGTCGTCGGTTGTCGGTTTTTCATTTTTCATTGTCGGTCGTCGGTTGTCGGTTTTTCATTTTTCATTGTCGGTTGCCCCTGGGGGCTGATCTTTCTGTTGACAGGGACGACGTTTCAACACACGGTGAGCCGCGCGATTGTGACAGTTGGGATTTACGGGTACGGGTTTGGTGATATTACTGATCCCTGAACGGACTCTGGGATGGATACCAGGGGGACCGGCGTGAGAAGAACAATGAGAGCAACAATGGCGCGGGCGTGGAACAGGGTCAAAGTGGCCGGGGTGCTGACGTTCTTGATCCTGGTGATGGGATGTGCGGGCGCTCCGATCGCACCGCCCAATCCGCCGTCTTTTCGAATGGTGGTGCTGGATTTGGCGGTGCCCGACGCCTGGCGCAATCCGACCACCCCCGACAAGATCAACAAGGAGATGAAAGGGTGGTGGTTCGGGGCGCGCGATGTCTGGCACAATCCCGGCATGGGGCAGTTGGCCGCCGATATCTTCGCCCAGGAGCTCAACCAGTTGCCCTTCATCCACATGGTCTCGCGCATGGACACCAAGTATTACCTGGCCGGCAAGCGCGACCTGATTCGGAAGAAACTCGAGGAGCGGCGCCAGAAGCTGGAGGAGAGCGCCAGCCCACGCGATCGCGAAGAGGCCCAGCGCATCAGGGCGATGACCGACGCCGACTATGACCGCCTGGTCGAGCAACTCCCGCCTTACGAGATCGGCCGCGAGCTGAAGGTGGACCGGGTTCTCATCGGGCGCATCTATAACATCTATCTGGCGCACAACCGGACGATTCACTGGTATTGGAGCTCCGTGGATCTTGAGGTTTCGCTCATGGATGTGGACACGCACAAGATCATCTGGACCAAACGAGCGCAATATACCAAGAACTTTTCCTCGACCTCGCTATTGCTCGAGGTGGCCGCCCAGAACATGATCGAAGCCATGAAGCGCGGGCTGTTCTACCAGCCGTGAGGGATTCCGTGCCCGCGGCGCGTCTGGTTCCCCGATCCAAAATCGAAAATCGAAAATCGAAAATCCAAAATCGGATTCAGGGTTGCGGGACAGCGGGCGTGGGCGTTGGGGTGGTGCCGGGGATAATCAGCGGCCGGGGGCCGACCAGCGGCTCGATGATCGGTTTGCGGAACAGAACGGGCAGGAACGACCGGTTGGGCACGGCGTTGGCGACCTCGATGTCGAACATCTTCTCCTTCATGGCGCCCGTGGTGTCGGAGCGCAGAAACGACCAACGGCGAGCGAGCTGCAGGCCGTTGAGCTGGGTCGGTTCCTGCCAAAGGATCCAAATGTAATTGGGCGGCGGACCAAAGGCTGACCCCGAGGCGGTCGAGACGAAGTAGCAGCGGTCGAGGAGGAAACTCGGCCGCCGGAACCACAGCGCCAGGGTGTCGTCGTGCCAGGGGTAGTTGCTTCCGCGAAAGCCGACGGTCACCACGTCGAAGGTGTCCCCGCCCCAGGTTTTGGCTTCGGTCTCGTGAATCACGACACCCGGGTCGGTCAGGCTGAAGGGAAGCGAAAGGAAGAAGGCCATGGTGGCGGCCGTGTAGTGGGAGCGCGCCACAAACTCCGGGCTGTCGTCGGGTTTGCCATTCAACATGACCCACGGGCCTGCGTCGCCGAGGGCAAACACCTGATCGAGTTTCGAGAAGTGGATGCGGATCTGCGTCGGCGAGCCGGTGACCATCTGGACCAGGGCGGGATCGTCAACGGTCCGCGTGCCTTCGAAGGTCTTCCAAACCATCTCGAGCTCCACGCCCTCGCGCGCCTTCCACGCCTCCTTGCCTCCATAAGCGGCCAGGGATTGGCGAATCACCGGGTTGACCGACCATGACGGCCAGGAAGGCCAGGACGGCAAAAGGCGAAAAGAGCGTTTCGGTTGGCGCGGGGCGGGGGAAGCGGACTTCTTGAACGGCGAGAGGGCCAACTGGCTGATGCGGCGGCAGGCCGTGCCGTTGAGCGCGAACGTGAACAACGCCAATGCGGCCATCGCGCGGATGGTCGTTTGGAGAGCCTTCGGTGGATGCGCTCTTGTCTTCATCGAGGTTCTGGCAGAAAAGTCTTTTACCACAAAGACACCACGGATTCTTCGTTGTGCCTTGGTGGTGAATCTCCCGCCTTGGCTCTTTCTTTTTACTTTTGCCCTTTTACTGTTGCCTTGAAAAACAAGGTGGGGCGGCGCCGGAACGCACACCCCACCCATAGCTTCCCTACTGAGGCATCGAAATTGCCTGGCTGGGACAGGTATCCACGCAGGTCCCGCAATCCGTGCACTCGTCCTCGTTGATCGAGGCCTTGGGTACGTCGTCGAGAGTGATCGCGTTCAACGGACAGTTCTCCACGCAATCGCCACAACCGGTGCACTTTTCCGCATCAATAATAGCGGCCATTCAGAAAAATCCTCCTTGAAACAGGTTCGCTTTTGGTCGCCCTTGCAAGCGACTGCATACATGGTCGGGCGGATTTTTCGCGAGGGTCAAGAGAATTCGGCCATGTCGGGTGCCCGTTTCAAGTTTCAGGTTTCAGGGATCGGATTTCGAGTTTCAGGTTTCGAGTTCCGAGTTGAAAAATGGCTCCTGGACCAGAGATTTCACAGGTTTGCGCAGATCAAACAAGACTGCGAAAACCTGGGATGTCTTTGGGGCCTTGCTCTACTCATCTATGTCGTGCTCGTTATTTCGTCACATGAAAAACCGGAGGATTTCAGACCCCAGACCCCATACCCCATACCCGACACCCGACACCCCAAACCCTGAACTCGGAACTCGAAACTCAACATTCAGAACTCAACATTCAGAATGGCTCTTGATTATCGCGCGTCGTCTTCCGGCGGAGGTTCAAGGTCGGCGGACGGTTCCTCGGGTGGGGGAGGAGCGACGACGGGAAGGACCAGCGTGAAGATGGTGCCGCGGCCCACCTGCGACTCGATCAGGACGTCGCCGCCGTGTTCGCGGGCGATCTTTCGCGTCACGGCCAGACCCAGGCCGGTGCCTTTCGATCCTTTGGAGGAAAAGAAGGGGTGGAAGAGATTGGGCATATGTTCCGGTGGAATGCCGACGCCGGTGTCGCGCACGTGGATCAGGTCGAACTCCCCGGCGGCTTCGCGCAGGCAACGGCGCACGACGGGCGAATCCCCCTCCACGCGCTCGGCGACGATCTCGACCTCGCCGCCTTCGTTCGGACTCTCGCGAATGGCATCAATGGCATTGGTGACGAGATTGAGCAGTGCGCGGTAGAGCTGGTTGGAATCGGCGTAGAGGCAGGCGCACGCCGCGCTGAGCCGGCTCAGCAGCTTCACCTGCGACTCTTGCGCCGCGTGGGCCAGACTCGCAAACACCTCGCTGACCAGGCGGGGGAGGTCAATGGCCGCGCGCGTCGGGGTGCGTTCCTTGGAATAGTCGAGCATATCGAGGACCAGCAGTTCGATCCGGTCGGTGCTTCGCTTGGAGATATCATATCCCTGCTCGATCAACGCCCAATCTCTCTGTTTGCAGCCCAGCTCGATGATCTTGCTGCCGCCCTTGAGACCCGTGAGCATGTTCTTGGTGCAGTGGGAGATGCCGGCCACGGTGCGCCCGACGGTGGCCAGGCGTTCGGCCTTGAGGTTCTCTTCATAGAGGCGGGCGTTCTCGATGGAGACGGCGGCGTGGGTGGCCAGGACCACCAGGATGTCGAGATCCTCTTCGGTGAACGGTTCGCGCCGCGTGCGCGAGATGTTGATGGTTCCGATGACGCTGCCCTTGGCGCGCAACGGGACGCACATCGAGGAGTGGAGGGAGCGTTCACGGGCGATCGAGGTGAACCGCGAGTCATGGCTGACGTCGCCGAGCAGGATCGGCTTGTCATGCTCGATGACCCACTCGGCGATGCTCCCCTTGCGCGGGATGTAACCTTTCTCGACGACCTTTCGGGGCATGCCGCGCGCCGCGAGCATCTTCAACTGGTCGCTGTCCTTGTCGAACAGCAGGATGGAACCGCGCTGGGCGTGGAGTTCCCGCATCGTCAGGCGCAGGATGAGTTTGAGAAGCGGATCGAGATCGAGGGTGGAGCCCATCGCCGTGGCAATGCGAAATAGCGACGGCAGCGCCTCGAAGTGAGGGTGTTCAGCGGCGGTCTTGGTTTTTGGCTGGCCCATGAAACCAACTCTACGCTGAAGGATGAGGGATGAATTATGAACTGCTCATAACCATCCCTGCTTTCTCACTCCCATTGCCGACTCGCTTCTGCCCTGTTCCTGTCGGTTCCATTCATAATTCATCCTTCATCCTTCGAGCTTATCTTCCAGGTACCGTTCCACCTGGTCCCGGGAGATTCGGTCCTGGGCGGTCGTGTCGCGGTGGCGCACGGTGACCTGCTTGTCTTCGAGCGACTGCACGTCAATGGTGATGCAGAACGGCGTGCCGATCTCGTCCTGGCGGCGATAGAGCCGTCCGATCCCGGCGGTGTCGTTATAGATGGTCTTCCATCGCCGGCGCAAGCTTTTATGCAGGTTGCGGGCCATCTCGACCACCTCGGGCCGGTTGCGAAGGAGCGGCAGAACGGCCGCCTTGATCGGCGCGAGCGACGGCTTCAAGGCCAGATAGACGCGCTCGCGGCCCGCCACCACGTCCTCGCGATAGGCGTCAATGAGGAAGGCGAGCGTGGCGCGATCGGCTCCCGCCGACGGCTCGATGACGTGGGGGAAATAGCGCCGGCGCTCTTCCTCGTCGAAATAGGTGAGGTCCTTCTTCGAAAACTCGCTGTGGCGGCGGAGGTCGTAGTCCGTGCGGTTGGCGATGCCTTCGAGTTCCGACCAGCCCATGGGGAAAAGGTATTCGATGTCCACGCAGGCGCGGGCATAGTGGGCGAGTTCTTCCTTGGCGTGGGGACGCACGCGCAGCCGGTCGGCGCGGATGCCGAGGCGCTGATACCAGTTGAACCGCTCCTCGACCCAGTAGTGATACCATTTTTCGTCCTCGCCGGGTTTGACGAAATACTCGATCTCCATCTGCTCGAATTCGCGCGTGCGGAACGTAAAATTGCCCGGCGTGATTTCGTTGCGAAACGCTTTGCCGATCTGGGCGATGCCGAACGGCAGCTTGTGCCGCATGGATTCGCGCACGTTTTCGAAATTGACGAAAATCCCCTGGGCCGTTTCGGGCCGCAGGTAGACCACCGAGGCGCTGTCTTCGACCGGGCCGACGTGGGTGCGAAACATCAGGTTGAATTGCCGCGCTTCGGTCAGCTCGCCGCCGCATTCGGGACAGCGGCCGCCCTCGATGTGGTCGGCGCGAAATCGCTTCTTGCAATCCTTGCAATCCACCAGCGGGTCGGTGAACGACTCGACGTGGCCCGAGGCCTCCCAAACGCGCGGGTGCATGAGGATCGCCGCGTCCAGTCCCTCCATGTCGTCGCGCTCGTAGACGGCGCTTTGCCACCAGGCGCGCTTGACGTTGTTTTTGAGTTCGACCCCGAGCGGGCCGTAGTCCCACGTGCTCCCCAGGCCGCCATAGATCTCGCTGCTGGGGAAAATCAGGCCGCGCCGCTTGCACAGCGACACGATTTTGTCCATGGTGACTTCGCCGGGTTTCCCGGCTTCGGGGGTGACTTCTTCCAGTTCTCGTTCGTCGGCCAACGGCTATGCTCCTTTTCGTTCAGGCGTAAACGCTATTTGAAATCATGACCGGACGCACTTTGTCAACGGCCAAGTGAGAAAGGAACGCCGACCGCCCGTCGGTGCTTTATTTGGTTTTCTGTTTCAGGTTTCAAGTTTTACGTTTCAGGGAAGAGCAGACTGAAGAGCGGAAGGCTGGACGGGTTGTCAGCCTGTCCTACTCTCGCCTCTGACCTCTCGCCTCTCACCTCCTTCTTCGGAGGCGCGCCTTCGGGCTTGATTTTGGGTCCGCCGATTTTGTAACTTGGCCCGATCCCAATTCGGCGGCCCGGCCGGTTCGTCGCGCCGCCACATTCGACGAGCCCCTGCTGCCATGCCCAAGGCCTCCGACATCAAACCGACCCACCGGGCAATCAAGGCCTACTACGAGAAGCTCGAAAGTCTCTCGCCGCAGCCCGGCGCCGACCACGAAATGGCCGTGCGGTCGGCTTTCCAGGCGCTCCTCGACGCAACCGCGCGCGCCCACGGCTGGACGCTCATCCCCGAAAGCGGCGTCAAGGTCGAGGGCAAAACCATCCGACCCGACGGCACGCTGCGCGACCGCAACAGTCTCCCGCGCGGCTATTGGGAATCCAAGGACCCGCGCGACGACCTCGACCGCGCGATCACCGCCAAGACCGCCAAGGGCTATCCGCTCTCCAACACGATCTTCGAGAACGCGCACCGGGCCGTCCTCTTTCAAGGCGGCCAGAAAACGATGGTCGTGGACTTGGGCGATCCCGCCCGCCTCTGCGGCCTTCTCAACCAGTTCTACGACTATGCCGATCCGCCCATTGCCGACTTCGAGACCGCCATCGGCGAGTTCAAGGAGCGCGTGCCCGAACTGGCCCGCGGCCTGGCCGAAAAAATCCGCGACGCCCACCAGAACAATCCCCGCTTCATCGCCGCCTACGGCGATTTCTTCCGCCACTGCCAGAACGCGCTCAATCCCAACATCCGGCGCGACGCTGTGGACGAAATGCTCGTTCAGCACCTGTTGACGCAGCGGCTGTTCACGACGGTCTTCGACAATCCCGACTTCATCCAGCGCAACGCCATCGCGGTCGAGGTCGAAAAGGTCATCGCCGCGCTGGTCAGCAAGAGCTTCAGTCAAACCGAATTCCTGCGGTCGCTCGACCGGTTCTACGTCGCCATCGAGCGGGCGGCGCAGCACCTGCGCGACTTCAGCGACAAGCAGCATTTCCTCAACACCGTCTATGAGCGCTTCTTCCAGGGCTATTGCGTCAAGGTCGCCGACACCCACGGCATCGTCTATACGCCGCAGCCGATCGTGGACTTCATGTGCGCGAGCGTCGCCGAGGTTCTCAAGAGCGAGTTCGGGAAAAGTTTGTCCAGCCCCGAGGTCCACATCCTCGACCCGTGCGTAGGGACGGGCAATTTCATCGTCAACCTGATGCGCCGGATGGACAAGCGCGACCTGCCGCGCATGTATCGCCGCCAGCTGTTCGCCAATGAAGTCATGCTCCTGCCCTACTACATTTCGGCGCTGAACATCGAACATGCCTATTATGAGCTCACCGGCGAATATGAGCCGTTCGAGGGCTTGTGTTTCGTGGATACGCTTGACTTGGCGGACGTGGGCCAGCGCGACATGATCAAGGAACTGTCGGAGAAGAACGCCGAGCGCGTCGAGCGCGAAAAGGGCGCTCCCATCACGGTCATCATCGGCAATCCACCGTACAACGTCGGCCAACTCAACGAAAACGACAACAACAAGAACCGGAAGTATGAACTGGTGGAAAAGCGCGTCCACGATACCTATGCGCACGATTCCACGGCGACGAACAAGAATGCGCTGTCCGATGCCTATGTGAAGTTTTTCCGCTGGGCGACGGACCGCCTCGGCGGCCGCGACGGCATCGTGTGCTTTGTGTCAAACAACGGATTCCTTCGCGGAGTTGCCTTTGACGGATTCCGGAAACACGTCTCCCAGGATTTTGACAAGATATATCACTTTGACTTCAAGGGCAACGCCCGCACTGCGGGCGAGAGACGCAGAAAAGAAGGGGGAAACATCTTTCATGACATCATTCGTGTCGGGGTGGGTATAAGCGTCCTTGTGCGTCAGCGGCCTTGTCGTCAGAAGGCGATCTACTATCACGCGGTTGGCGACTACTGGAAGGCAGAAGAAAAAGAGCGCTACCTGACTTCGTTTGAGGGAGTGGACGCGGTCAAGTGGGAGCGTCTGACTCCCGATGCCAGGCACTCTTGGCTTGTTCCGGGGAATGACGCGGAATTCGCGGGGTTCATTCCTATCGGAAGCAAGGCGACGAAATCCGCGGACCAAGAAGATGTCGCGGCGGTGTTCAAGGTTTTCGGTGGCGGCGTGAAAACCAACCGCGACGAAGTCGTGTATGATTTCCAGCGGCCGGAGCTCGAGGCGAGGGTGATACGGTTTATCGAGGACTACAACGGCGAAGTGGACCGCTGGAAACGGTCGGGCGGCGACGACGTCAACGTGGATGATTTCGTCTCGTATGAGAAGGTAAAATGGAGCCGAGACCTGAAAGCAGACCTCCAGCGCGGCAGACATGCGGAGTTCTCCGAAGACAAGATACGCACCTCCCTTTACAGGCCTTTCTTGAAGAGATTTCTTTTCTTTGACCGCGTTCTGAATGAAGAAGTCTATGTTTTCCCACGAATCTTTCCGACGCGCGAGAGCGAGAATGAGAACCGCGTCATCTGCGTGTCAGGGTTGGGCAGCACGAAGGCTTTCCAGGTTCTCGAAGTTTCGATCATACCTTGCCTGGACATGTTGGAGAAAACGCAATGCTTCCCCTTCTATGTGTACGACGAAGACGGTTCGAATCGTCGGGAGAACATCACGGACTGGGCGTTGGCGGAGTTCCGCGAGCGCTACGGTTCGGCAATCTCACCACAAGTTTCCTCGGCGGCCTCTGCGCCTCTGCGTTTGAAAAAAGAACTTCAACGCAGAGACGCCGAGGACGCGGAGAAAAAACACGCAGAGAAAGGCACGGCTCAACGCAGAGGCGCAGAGGCCGCAGAGCAAAGCAACGCAGAGGTAAGAGAAATCACCAAGTGGGACATCTTCTATTACGTCTATGGCATCCTCCACCATCCGGGCTATCGCGAGAAGTTCAGCGACTGCCTCAAGCGCGAATTGCCGCGAATTCCGCTCGCGGGTACAGGCAAGGATGCCTGCGCTACCTTTTGGGCGTTTGCGGAGGCGGGGCGGAAGTTGGCCAAACTGCACCTCGACTATGAGAAGATCGAGCCTTGGCCGCTGGAGTGGATCGAAACGGCGGGCATGCCGCTGAGTTTTCGCGTCGAGGACAAAATGCGCCTGAGCAAGGACAAAACGTCGCTCACGATCAACCCGTCGCTGCGCCTCGCCGGCATCCCGCCCGAATGTTTCGAATACCGCCTCGGCAACCGCAGCGCCCTCGATTGGGTCGTGGACCAGTATCAGGTCAGCGAAGACTCGCGAAGCGGCATCCGCTCGGACCCCAACCGCGCCGACGACCCGGAGTATATCGTGCGCCTCGTCGGCCAGGTCATCCGCGTCAGCGTCGAGACGGTCGAGATCGTCGGGGCGCTGCCGGAACAGTATTGTTGACGACGACCCTCCTGTTGAAAGTCGGTTCGACGTCTCGCTTTCGGGTGGCAGAGAAAAGGCCCACCAAGGTGGAAACTACGAACGTTTGTCAGCCGCAAAGGTGGCTGCGGAAGAATTGGCCGATTTTGCGCAGGCCGACGCCCTGGCGGCGCATGACGCGCCAGAAGCCGCGGCGGGCTTCGCGCGATCGCGTGTAAAAGCAGATGTTCGCCTTGAGGAGATAGCCGTAGAGGCGGAAAGCCGAGAAGCGCGGATGCCGGAAGACGAGATGGAGCATGTCATAGCGCCGCCAGTCGCGGTGGCGGAGGCGGTCCTGCAACTGCTCGAAGAGGCGCGTTCCGGGATAAGGCGTGAGGATGCTGAACTGGGCGATGTTGCTGTCAAGCCGGCGGGCGAGTTCGATCGTGGCCTCGGTCGAAGCGCGGTCTTCAGCCAGCCCGCCGAGAATGTAGCTGGCGAAAATCTGGATGCCGTGGCGCTTGAGGAGGGCGAACGCTTGCTCGACCGTTTCGACGCTGCTGCGTTTGCCGTAGTCGCGAAGGGATTGTTCGTTGGCCGATTCGACGCCGACGTAGACCGTCTTGCAGCCGGAGCGCGCCATGGCCTCGACCATTTCGGGATGGCGAACGAGATGGTCGGCGCGCGCAAAACACCACCACCATAGATCCCAGTTGTTGCGGATGATTGCTTCGCTGATGGCGACAACGCGGTTGGGGCGCGCGGCGAAGTTGTCGTCCACAAAGGCCGTTGCGCGAAAACCATAGCGGTCATAGACTTCAGTGAGTTCGGCCACGACCGATTCGATGCTGCGGAACCGGAGTTTGCGTCCCCAGAAACGCGACGAGGAGCAGAAATGGCAATCGTGCGAGCAGCCGCGGCTGGTGATGATCTGGGCGAGGGGACGATCGCCGATGCGGGTCGCATGATAACGATCGAGCGGAAGCAGGTCGCGCGCGGGAAAGGGCAAGTCGTCGAGCGGTTCGATGAACGGCCGGGGCGGGCCGAAGACCGTGTCGGCGCCGCGGCGCGTGGCGACGCCCGGCAGACCTTCAATCGGTAGGTGGGCCTCGACCGCGCGAACCAGCTCGAGCAGCGTGGCCTCGCCTTCGCCGCAAACGACCGCGTCCACGTCACCCGCCGCCAGCGCTTCGTCGGCGACGGAACCGGGGTGGGGGCCGCCCATCACGACAAATGCGCCGGCTTGTTTTGCGCGACGCGCGATGGCCAGAGCAGCGGGGAAACGCGTCGTATCGCTTCCGATGCCGACGATTGCATAAGGCGTGAAGTCGAAGCTCTGCTCGCCACGCGGTTGAAACTGAAAATCCTCGAGGGCGACATCATAGCCGTGCTGCCGCAGATAGGTGGCCAGCGACATCAGGCCCATCGGCGGCAGGCAATAGTTCAGCTGGCGGAAGATGTCGGCTGACGGTGGATTGACCAGAAGAATCTTCACGCGCGGGATGACCTCGTTATGCAGAAGCTCAACGGACAACGGACAACCGACAACACACAATGAGAAACGGACTTTCGACTTTCGACTCTCGACCATGGACCGGTCTGGCGATCAGCGGCTTGACGCTGACGGCCGGCGATTTCTTTTCATCCGCTTTTCTTCTTTTCACATTCAATGATGCGCGATCCATCGCATAGAGGCTACAGGCTACAGGCTACAGGCTACAGGCTATGGTCTCTGGTCGAAAGTCTGCTCTTTTCATTTCGCCAGGTTCAGCATTCGCGCGGTCGTCAGCGTGATTTCCAGATGATACTGGAGCAGCCCAACGAGTAAGAGAAAGAGATCGTCGAGTTGGGGGCGGCTGATCCGCAAGGCACCGAGGTTCTTTTCGCCGGGTGCGGAGAGATGCTCGAGAACTCTGATGGTCCCCGGAGGCAGCGGTCTGAAATAGGTGCTTCCGCCCGCGCAGTTCTCGCAGACCACGCCGCACCGATCAATGCGGAAGCCTTTGAACGGCCCGTCGCCACCGCAGACGCCGCAACGTTCAAACTCGGGACCGAAGCCGAACCAGTGGAGGATCGCGGCCAAAACCGCCAGCGTCACCTCGGCGGGCCGGTCGCTCGTGTTCATTTCGTCGAGATAGGCGCACACGAGCTCGAACAATCCGCGGAGGTCCGAAGCGGGGAGCGTCGCGCGGTCTATCACTTCGAGCACCAGCGACGCGAGGAGCCAACGGTCGTAATCTTCGCGGAGCGCCGTGGCGGAGGACATCAGCGAACTTTCGCGGAGAATGCCGAGCCCGGTGGGATCTTTGAGGACGAGCGTGACCTGAACGCGCGAGAACGGTTCGAGCGCGCCGCGGTCGCGGCTCCGGATGCGTTTGATGCCCTTGGCGAGCAGACGGATTCGTCCATGCTCGGGCGAAAAAAGCGTTACCAGCCGCGTGGACTCGCTATAGTCGCTTGCCTTGATGACCAATGCGTCGGTCTTGATCAGCGCCATTTCGGCTCACCCGAAAAGATCAAACCACAGATTGCATCGCGCGGCTTGCCGTCGCAACCCAGACCTGGAATAGTAACCACATCTGTGAAAGTCAGCGAAATCTGTGGTTCGATGTTTTTGCTTTGGTTGCGGCCAGCGGTCGCGCTAGGGAATCTGTGGTTCCGGATAAGCCCTTTTTTGATCAGCGCGACGCACGTTCCAGGCGCGGATCGCCCCAGTCCGAATTGTCGCCGCCGCGCTCGCCCGCGCGAATCGTGCGCAGGACCAGCTGGTGCGATCCGGCCGGCACCGCCACGTCAATGTTCTTCGTTCCATCGGCCCACTTCATTTTGCTGCTGTCGAACACGGTCTTGTCGTCGAGTTCGACGATGAACCGAACGGCAGCCGCGGGCCGGTTCTTCTGTGGCACCGAATCATCCATCCCGACGGTCGCGCGGAATCGGCAGTCGTTGCTGTCGCCCACCATCTTGCTTACGTACATTTGGATGGCCGCCGTGCCCTGGATTCCGATGCCGTGGTCAAACTGGCGGCCCTGCATCGTGGCGGGCCGACGACCGGCCGTCTTGCGCGAAGGGGTGTTTTCGCCCTCGACGCGCGCCCACGAGGCGGCCGAAAGGTCGGATGTCGCCACCTGGTTGGCCTTGCCCGCGATCGCCACGGGATCCGACGGCTTGCCCGGCGCGCCGCCCGGACTGACGGCCACGATGCGGTAGAAATACGTCGCATCCTTTTCGAAGCAGCAGTCTTCGGTCGAGCGTTTCAGCGCCGCCACTCGCGCGTGCGCTTTGTCGAGGGGGAAGTCGGCCGACTCGCCGCGATAGACCGTGTAGGTGGAAGCGGGAGCATGGTTCGGCGTCCGCCAGCTCACGGCCACACCCGGCGCTTTGTTGTCGGTCATCAGCTTGGGCTCGGTTTCGACACCGATCACCGCCGGCGCCGGAGCCTTGGGATCAGGCGGTTCATAGACCTGGCCGCGAATGCGCACGTTGCGGAAGGCCGCCGGGCCATGGTCGCCCTGGAGGACAATCGGTCCCGGCGCCTCTTCGTCATATCGCCGCGCGGCGCCGGTGGGCGTCTTCAACTCCTGGTCGTCAATGATCTTTACTCCATTGTGGATCACCGTCACACGGACGTTGTCGGTCTTTTCGCCGGCTTCGTTCCAGCGTGCGCTGCGCAACTTGATGTCAAAGGTCTGCCACTCGTCGTCGGCGATTTTCGGGAAGTCCTTGGCTGGCGGCTTGCAGGCGTTGGCCGTCGGCGTGATCTCGCCATACAACGAGCCGCACATGTGAGAATAGGGTTGTTTGCCGTAGTCGTCGCAAAGCTGCACCTCATAGCGATTGAGCATGTAGATGCCGGAGTTGCTGCCTTTGGGCATTTGATACTCGCAATGCAGCTCGAAGTCCTTGAACAGCTTGTCGCTGACGATGTTGGTGCTGGGCGTTTGATTGATGTACACGCCGTTTTCCACCCGCCAGCCGTTCCGGCCTCTCGGATGCTGGAGTTTCCAACCGGTCATGTCTTTTCCGTTGAACAGCTCCATCCAACCGTCTTGTTCGACTGCCGCGCCGATTGTCGGGCGGACCGCCAATGCCGCCAGACAGGCCATTACCACGCGGATCTTTGTTGCCTTCATCATTGCGGACACTCCCTCTCATTCCTTGATGAGGACCAAGCAAGCCGTGAATAAGAAGCCGCGCGACCCGCGCCGTCAAGCTGAACTGTGCGAAAAGCGGAGGCGGGAACTGAGAAGTGGGAGGCGAGAAGTTAGAGGCGAGAGAAAGACAAAGCCGATGGGGCGGGCTCGCTGTTGTAGACTACAACAAGAACTACAAACCGGCCGCGGGTTATTTTTGTTTCGACACCAGCGCCTGGAAACGCGGGTCCTTTCGCAGCGGGGTGAACATCAGCTCGTCTGCCGCGTCTTTGGCGATCGCCGGCCCTCCCAACTCCACCGCACGAGTGAGGAATTCGATCGCCTCATCAGCCCCAGACAGAGACATCGCTGCGACAGCCCGGTTATACCAGGTGATCGCGTCCGAGGGGTCAAGCTCCACCGCCTGCGCGAACGCCTTTTCTGCTTCGGCGTAGTCCGAGCGCTGCAAGTGGTAGTAGCCCAGAAGGCGAAGCGCCTGGACGTGCTTGGGATCGGCCGCGAGCGCCTGTTTCAAATAGACGAGCGCTTCGTCGGGCTTCTGCTGAGCGAGGCTGAGCACCGCCAATTGATAAGAAGCGGCGACCTGGCCCCCTTCGGTTTTGGCCGCGCGCTCGAAGTAGCTCCTGGCCGCATCCTTCTCGCCGCGATCGCGTGCCAGCAGGCCGAGGCTGATCAGGGCGTCCGGATCCTCCGGCTTCAGCTCCAGGACCCTGGCAAACGCTCGCTGGGCCAGGGCGACGTTGTGGCGATCCAGCTGAAGCCGACCGATGTTGTACCAGATCGTGCTTTCCTGGCCGGGCGTTTTGAGCGCTTCGTCGTAGGCCCGCAGCGCCTCGTCGAAGTGGCCCAGCTTTCGCTCGGTGGTTCCCAACCCGATCCACGCCAGCTGATAATCCTGCGCCCGGCCCTGGCCCACTTGTCGGAGCGCCTCGCGATACGATTCGGCCGCACGCGTGTAGTTGTTCTGCCTCAGATAGGTATCGCCCAGCACCATGTGCAACGGGAAGGTGTGGCGCGTCCCCGACCATTGCATGAGCTGCTGGCGCTCCTCGGGCGTCAACGCGGCCAGGCAGCTGGTGGCCTCGTCGCGCAATTGCGTCAGGTGCGCCTGGTGATCCAGCTGCGTATCGAACGGGAAGTGGGAATAGAGATTCGCCAGGATGTCGGCGACCAGGTAGCGCTCGATGGGAGAATAGCCCACGGCTGTTTCGTACTCCTTGAACTTGCGCAGCCGCGTCAAATCCCACGACGGACCGAAGTGGTCGGCAATAGCACTCTTGGACAGCGCGCTGCTGATCGCCAGCGCGATCAGAAACGTCCCGCGCGTGTTCGGGTGCAGGTGGTCCGTCATCAGCTCGTAGCCGGGAATCCCGCCGGTGGATTGAGCGGCGAAGGGGCGCTCGAGATCGGTGAGAATCACGGGCACTTTGGCGCTCGCGTAACGCGCCACGACGTCGCGAATGATCTCGTTGAAGACCGGGCAGGCGCGAAAATGAAGCACGTCGAACTCCAGAGCGCTCGAAAAACTCTCGTGCGCCTCGGCCCAGCGCTCTGCCTGCGCCTGACATTGCCCCAGGCGGAACCAGACTTCGGCGAACTCGGGATCTATTTCGAGGGCCTGGCGATAGAGAGTTTCGGCCTGATCCGGATGGCCGGCTTCTTGCGCTTCGATCGCGTTGGCGTAGAGTTCCTTCCACCGCTCGAGGTTGGACGGCGAAAGATCTTCGCGATGGGCCGACCGCAGCGGCGAGAGATCCTTCTCGTTGGAGACGGCCGTGGTGACCAGGATCGGCACGCCCGCGCGCTGCGCCCGCCCGACGATTGCCTCCAGATTCTTGCGGAAGCTGCGCTCGGCGATGGCGTGCTTGCGGCTGTGGCGGCGGATTTCCTGGTCGCGCGCCATGACCTCGATCAACGTCGTCGCCGCCTTGGCGTCGGGCGCGCGCCGGAACTTTTCGACCAGCGATTCCACTCCCTGGAAAATGCACGTCTTCTGCAGCGCGATGAACAGGCGGATCAAGGTGCGGTTGGCCGTGATCGCTTCGAGCGAGCCGACTCCATGGGCGCCGTAAAACTCGTTATGCGCGCAATAGACCACGATCAGGTCGGGCTTGCAGCGAAGCACTTCGGGCATGAAATCGAGCACCGCGTAGCTGTTCAGCGCGGTCATCCCGCAGTTGATGACCTCGAATTTCTTGTCGGGGTGAAGATCGCTCAGCATCTCGCGCAAATAGCCGCCGAAGGCCGCACTGCGCGGATAAGGAAAGCCCGCCGTCGTGGACTCGCCCAGCGTGAAAATGCGGAGGGTGTCGGGCGGCTTGCGAACCGGGAATTCGACCGGCAGAACGCGCGAAGGGGCCACGGGCCGCCCTTCCGATCGGCGGAAAAAGAATCGCTCCCCGGCGCGCGGGTTCAGCCGATAGATGGGCGTGCCGTCCGCGCCTTTGTCGCGCACGAAGAGGCTCACGCGCGCGCCGAACCCGGCCACCCGGAGCGCCACTTCGATCAGGACCAGAGCAAGAATGCCGAACAGAGGAAGGATCAACTTGAACGCGAGCGGAAACTTGCGAGGCGCTTTCCTTGTTTCGAGCGTTTGTTTCTCGACGACTTCTTGTTTCTCGCCGACCTCGTGTCCGAGGTTCTTCCGTTTTCTCCTGGCCATAAAGACTGAACCCTCATCGTAGGACAGGTTACCAACCTGTCCAACCTTATTCCCTAAGCATACCCTGATCGGACAGGTCCTCAACCCGTCCGCGTTCAACCGCCAACCAGACCTACCTGGCCGTCCGGCTGGCCGGTAATCCGTATGTCTCTATCATGAGGACGGCGCGCGTCAACGGAAAAGCCAAACCGACGGAAAGAATGAAGTGGATGGCGTGGACGGGGTGGGGGTGCTCGCGGTCATGGGTTCTCCTTCCGCGCGGCGGTCCGAACCCGGTGCAGGCGCTCAGTAAAGCCGCCCTCTCGCTCGAATGCTGCCGCCTGCGCCGCCAACTGGCGGTCGAGCAGGCTGCAGGCCACCGCGATGAGCGCCAGGGCGGCGTTCGCTGCGATCTCGGGGTAGGAGGCAGGCTTGGAGGGAGCGGACGCAGTGGACGACATGGACGCGGTGGACGACATGGACGCGGTGGACGATTCTTGTCCATTCCGTCCATTCTGTCCATTCCGTCCATGTTGTCCATAGCCCCCGTCCTGCCCTGCGCGATCCGCCTGCTGCCGCAGGCGGGCATGGACTTCCCGCGCCCACTCAGCCACTGCCTCGACGCTCCTCGGTCGCCGGGCGATCAGTTCTGTCCGGCGAGGATCGTCCCACGCCCATTGTGGCAACCCGCGCTGGCGCAAAAAATCCTCAAAATCGAGCCGCAACTCCTCCAGGCTGGCCCGGGCAACGCTGGTAAGCTTTATCTCGGTTTTTTTCGAGGTTCCCGACGCCTGGCTCCCTTCGGCGATGTTTTGTACGCCCGAGCGTGCCGCTTGCACCATCTGGTCGTGAGTCCGGCTGCGGCGGTCTATGTACCTCTCGCAAAAGCGCACGGTCACGTCATAGACCAACTCCGCCACTTGAAAGCTCTTCAACCTGCGGTAACCGCCGTGCCTGGGAATCAGCGCGTCGCGCTTCGCCATCTTCGTCCTCCATTTCGTTCACATCGTCCATGACGTCCACTTTCAGTTGGTCAAGCTCTGTAGCGGCGCGGGGATGCGGCCGCCGTGGCGAATGAAGGCGTTGCTGTGGCCGGCGTTGTGGACTTCCATCACCGGCGCGGCGCCGAACAGTCCGCCCCACTTGTCCGCTTCGAAGGCTTATTGTTGGCAGGGGAGGGATGGCTCGATCAGGAATCAAGCAGCAACCGCAGCTCTCGTAGTGCGACCACTGGCTGCAGCCAAGTTGCGACTGCGAGAGTGGGAGAGGGGGAGACGCTGGGGTGGGGAGAGGGGGAGACGCGGTTCCGTTTTGAAAACCCCGAACCCCGAACCCTGAACCCCGAACCCGAAACTTCCCAAAAAGACTTCTTGATGCCGAGGGCCGCGCGTTCTAATAACCCGACTTGCGAACTTGGCATCTTTCATCCACACCTGCGAGGTGATCCAATGAATAACATCAATCGTCGGCGATTCTTCAAACAAACGGCCAGAACCGCGGTCGCAGCGGCCGCCGGTGCGGGCATCTTCAACGTCGCGCGGCTGGGTCGCACCGCCAGCGACGAAATCCGCGTGGGCGTCACGGGCATCCACGGCCGGGGCGGCGACCACATCAGGGGCTTCGCCGGCGTCCCGGGCGTGCGCGTCGCGGCGCTCTGCGACGTGGACACGACCCTCCATGCGGGCGGCATCGAACTCGTCAAAAGCCTCCAGGGCCACACGCCCAAGGCCTACGATGACATTCGCAAAATGCTCAAGGACGAAGAGATTGACGCCATCTCGGTCGCCACGTGCAACCACTGGCACGCGCTGGCGACGATCTGGGCCTGCCAGGCCGGCAAAGACGTCTATTGCGAAAAGCCCGCGTGCCACAACATTTTCGAGGGCCGCAAGATGATCGAGGCCGCCCGCCAATACAAACGTATGGTTCAGGTCGGCTCGCAGGGGCGCTCGTCCGAAGGCGTGATCAAGGTGATCGAGCTGATTCGCGACGGAGCGATCGGCGAGGTCTACATAGCTCGCGCTCTGTGCTTCAAGCCGCGCGCTTCGATCGGTTTCAAAGCCGACCAGCCCGAACCGCCCAAGGGATTGAACTACGATATCTGGCTGGGGCCGGCCCAGAAGCGCCCCTTCAACGCGAACTATGTTCACTATAACTGGCACTGGTTCTGGGATTTCGGCAACGGCGACATCGGCAACCAGGGCGTTCACCAGATGGACATTGGTCGCTGGGGCATGGGCAAAGAGCTGCCCGTCAAAGTGAGCAGCATGGGCGGGCGCTACGGTTACAAGGACCAGGGCCAGACGGCGAACACGCAGACCGCCTCCTTCATCTTCGACGACGGGCGGACGCTGGTGTTCGAAGTGCGCGGGCTGGAAACCAACAGCGAAGACGACGTCAAGATCGGCAACCTGTTCTATGGCTCGGAAGGCTGGATCGCTTTGGATGGGTTCAGCTGGTATGATCTTTTCCGCAAAGGGAAGAAAGAGCGCAGCCCAAATTTCGAAGAGGGGAAACATTTCGCCAATTTCATCAAGGCCGTGCGCAGCCGCAACGAGAAGGATCTTAACGCGCCCGTGCGCGAGGGCGTGCTCTCGGCCGACATGTGCCATCTGGCGAACATCTCTTACCGGGTGGGCCGCACGCTCACGTTCGATCCGAAGACCGAGACGTTCCCCGGCGATGACGAGGCCAACAAGTTGCTGACGCGTGACTACCGCGCGCCGTTCGTGGTGCCCGAGAACGTATAGCAGTTGGACGGCCGGCGTTCCGTCAAAGCACCGGCGAGGCCGCCGGCCCGACGGCAGGCGCATCTCGCCTCCGTTACAGACGACATGGGTGGCAGCTTTGATAGGGGGAGGGGGAATCGGCTAACCGATTCTCCCTACCCCTATCAAAGCTTCGCCTGGTGAGAACCTGTCCGGCTGGACTCTCGCGGGAGCGGAACTGAGATGCGCCCCCCGACGGCGTTCCTTTGGAATACGTTTTGACACGGCCGGCTCGATGTGATTATCTTTCTGTTTTGAGCGTTGCTCGCTGATGAGCAAGCCGACGAGAGTTTTGGAATGGTCGTGGACGAAGCCGAAGAACTTCTGGTCATCGTGGATGAAAACGACGCAATCCTCGGCACCGAGCGGCGGAAAGTGATTCACCAACGACCGCTCCGCCACCGCTCCGCCCACGTGTTGGTGTTCAACACCGCGGGCGACCTGCTGATCCAGAAACGCGGCGCACACAAGGACACATATCCGCTTTTCTGGGATGTCTCGGTCGGCGGCCACGTCGGCCCCGGCGAAAGCTACGATCAAGCGGCTCGGCGCGAAGTCCAAGAGGAGCTCGGTTTGAACGGCGAGATCCACTTCCTCCGGAAAACACCGGCCACCGAGCAAAGCGGCTGGGAGTTCACGTGCCTCTATGCCATGACAACCGACGAGCCGCCCCGCCCCGACCCGCGGGAAGTCGTCGCCTGCGAGTTTGTGGCGCCCCGGCGATTGCGCGACGAAATCCGCTCCGGGCGGCGCCGCGTCACCCCCGTTCTCGCGCGTGATCTGGCGCTCTATCTGGGTGAGGAGGATGCCAACAGTGGCAGCAACTCGCAATCGCGGTGACAGAGAACCGGCGCGGCGACGACCGCCGGTTTCCCCACCGCCCACCAAGCCCTCCACCCCGACTGTCGCACCGGCCACGAACGTCACGGCGAACACTCCCCAGTCGCCTTCGCCTCCATCGAACGAAGAGTCTTCGCGTGGCCCGGTTGCTCTTTTGACGCGGGCTTGCCGGCTGCTGATCGTATTCATCCTCGTGCTGATTCCCTGTCTCTACCCGCTGCGTCTGCCCGACAGGGCGATTGCCGCGCTGCGCAGCCATTCCGACGCCTGGTGGCATCGGTTCTACGTCACGCAGTTCGACGCGTTTCTCAACTACGGGTATCAGCCGCTGCCGCTCAAAGAAGGCGCATTCACCATTCTGACCACACTGCTGGTGCTCTGCTGGTTTGCCCGACGGGTGATGCAATCCCGGTTGGGCCGGTTGCCGCGAACGCGGGCATTTGACTGGAGGATTTACGGACCGATCATCGCCCTGCTGGCCTGGAGCGCCGTCGGGCTGATTTGCAGCGCAATCACGCTGTTCGCCGCCCAGACGGCCGCGCACAAACTCATCAGTCGCTCGCTGCTCACGAAGTTGTTCGCGCTATTGGCCCGCGCTCTCTCGCCGCTGGCGTCTCGGGCTTCGCCTCTTGCGACACCCACGTTCTATTGGAGCCTGGTGACCTTCGCCCTGATGGCGGCGGGCCTGCTCTGGTTCCTCGTGGTCTACGACCTGCCCAAGAACCCGCGGCAGGTTCGTCGTTGGTTCAATGCCGTTGTGCTCACGGGCTTCATCGTGGGCTTCTTTGCGTTTCTCCAAGACGTGGACCGCCGGCGTTGGATCACGGGTCTGTTCTTCGTCAACGTTGAAGAAGCGGCGCGCCACGACATCACGTTTCTTCGGCAGCGCATGGGCTCGCTGATCGGCCACAACATCGGCGTCGCCGGTCTCCTCAGTTTTTCCTGGTTCATTCTTTGGAGTCGGCTCTTCCAGCCGGGAACCTGGAAACGCAAGGCCCTCTGGGCCAGTCTGCTGGTGCTGTTTTTCTACGTCATTGCCGCTACCCAAACGCGCGGCGTCTGGATCGTTCTGGCCGTTCTCACGCCCTGCCATTGGCTCTGGCTCATGCGCCTGACCCACAAGCGGCCGGACCTCAAGCCGATCTTCGGCGGCATCCTGATCATTCTGATCATCCTGACGCTCCAGATCATTCCCTCACCGCGCAACCCGTTCTACACGCCGGAGTCGCCCCTCCTGATTCGATTCACCCATTTCTCGCCGACCTTCCTGCTGTCGGAAACGCGCCTGCGGATCGCGGTTTGTTCCTCGCCGCTCATCGCCCACCGACCATTTCGTGGGTATGGGCTGGGCAGCTTCCAATACGTCTATCCGCCGGCGCAGGCCGACTATTTTGCCGCGCATCCCGACACCGTGCTTTCGCCCACGTCGAATTTTACCGTGCAGGCCCACAGCGACTGGCTCCAATTGATGATCGAACTGGGCCTGCCCGGTCTGCTGATCGTGCTCGCGGGGCTGTATCTGGCCCTGCGGCAGGGATGGGATAGCTGGCTCACGATTTGTGATCCTTCGCTGCGCCTCGAGCTGACGGCCGCGCTGATGGGAGTCGCCGGAGTCATGATCCATGCCCTGGCCGATTTCCCGGTGCACGTGGTTTCGACCATCACGCCGGCTCTCTTCTTTCTGGCCATTTGGGCGAGCTGCGGCCGGATCGAGGAAACGCCGGTTGCGCCCGCGCCCGCACCGGCGGCCGGGCCACCCGACTTCACCCCGACACGCGGCCTGAGCGCGGTCCTCGCTCCGGCGGCGCTGATCGTTGCCGTTCCCGCGGCCATCGTCCTGGCCGGCTGGTTCTACACCATTCTCCAGGCGTCCATGTACGAATCGCTGGGCACGAGTTTCCGCATCTACTATGGCGAGCACGCCAACGATCCCGACATGACGGAGTCCGAGAAGCGGCGGGTTCTCGCCGAGGCCTATGCCGCTCTCAAAAAAGGCCACAAGGCCGCGCCCCTGGACGGCGAGATCGTCTATCGCCTGGGTGAGGTGGCGACTTTGTTTGGCGTGCTCGACGTGATCGAGGTCGCCAAGACGCGGGCCGCCTCCGACCCGAAAAGCAAGCAGACCGAACTCGTCGCCCGCATGGAAGCCGACGTGCTGTTGCGCGAGGGGATCGCCTGGCTGACGGACTGCCAGAGCGAGATTCGCCGCCACGAAATGTTCCACAACCTGGGCCTGGCGTATGAGAATCTCTTCAGTCTCTATGGGAGAGAAGAGGACCGCCTGGAGGCGAAAAAGAACTATCGCCTGGCCGTCCGCTACTCGCCCTGTTTCACGCGCTCGCTCTATCGGCTCTTTGTGCTGCTCCAGAAGGACCGCCCGCCCAACGAAGAGGAGCTGCGCGAGGTGTGCCGCCAGATCGCCCGCTACGATCAGCCGATGTTCCAACGACAGTTCGTCGAGCCCGTGCTGACCGCGGCCCGCCGACTGGATATGAAGCCGGTCGCGCTGAGGATTGATGTTCCGCTCGATGCCGCTCCCCAGCAAATTGGATTGTGGCTGCTTAAGGTTCATGCGTTGTCGTGGTCGGGCAGAGGCGCGGAAGCCGAAGCGCTGTTCGAGGGAATTCGGAAGATGTTCCCTGAGGCCCGACCCGATCTGCTCTTGGGCCAACAGATGGAGACGGCGATGGCTGCGGGCCGTTACGCCGAGGGGGTGCGACTGGCCGAGGGCGCGATGGCGGTCCCGGAACTCAAGTGCTTCCTCACCTATTATCGGTGTGCGCGCGCCGCCGCCCTCGAAAAACTGGGCCGGCCCGAGGCGAAGGCCGAATGGGAGGAGATCGAAAAACTCGCTGCGAGCGATCCGCAGTATCTCAGCGGTGCGGCCTACGTCTTTCTCTTCTTGATGCCCAATCCCGACCGCGCTTATGGCTATGTGGCCCGGTATTGCCAGTCGGTGTGGGGCGCCGAATCCGCTCTGCTGCGGATCGCGGCGGAGATGTCTTTCCAGCGCGGCGAAAAGGAACAGGGGAGCCAGTTCCTCAAACGTTGCCTCGAATTTGACGGCGAAGATCCGCAGGCGCTGGCCTTGCAGAAAACCATGAAACCCTGAGACGAGGCGGAGTCTGATTCCTGTTGTGGCCAAATCCTTTCGGAACAGACCGCTGGAACAGTTGCCGCGATGCGACGTACGGGAATAGCTGGCGCAATCGTGGTCGGCCTTGCCGGGGCGATCGTCATCACGTGGTTTGCGCTAAGCGGCTTCCGAGCGGCCGGGCTGCCGCTGGGCTTCCCGCTGGATGACGCGTGGATTCACGTGAGGTTCGCTCAAAACCTTGCCCGAACGGGTTGCTTCGCCTTTAATCCGGGCGAGCCGACGGCCGGTTCGACGTCGCCGTTGTGGGTGGTGTTGCTGGCCGGCGCTTCGCTGCTTTCCCACGAGTTCGTGCTCACGGCGATTTCGCTCGGCATCGTCAGCTATCTGCTCCTCGGTCTTGGCACCTATTTCATTGCCAGGCGGATGTTCGACAATGACGGCGCGGCAGTGCTCGCGGCGACGATGGTTCTGGTCAACGTGCGGGTCGTCTGGGCCGCGCTGTCGGGCATGGAAACCTGCCTGGCCGCATGGCTGGCCTTGGCCGCCGTTGACTGCTTCGCGGCCGATGAGGCCAACCGCCGCGCCACGATGCCGCAAAGCGATTCTTCGACGCCGAAAGACTCGATCGGGCGACGAATGAACAGCCTGGCAGCGCCCGTGCTGTTCGGTCTGGCCAGCCTGGCCCGTCCCGAAGCCCATCTGCTTTTCGCGCTGGCGGTTTTCTTGAGGATTGTCGGATCGTGCCGCCGCGACACCCCCGCTCGCGAGTTCCTTCGCATCGTTCCCTTTCGCATGATCGCCATCTACGTGTTGGTCACCGCTCCGTGGCATCTCTTCTCGCTATGGTCGTCGGGTTCGCTCCTGCCCAACACCTTTCGGGCGAACTTCCGCGGTCTGGCCACCACTCGCTACCCGGCGGGCTATTACACCTACTACGCTCGGTGGCTCTTCGTTCGCGATCACCCGTGGGCCTATTGGTTCGTTCCATTGGGCATCCTGGTGACGATTCGCGAGACTCTGAGGCAAGCCCGGCCGGGCAGCACGGCGACACGCCTGACGGGTTACGCACTGACGCTGGCCCAGCTCTCGACGCTCTGGGTGATCTGCTATCCTGTGGCCTCGCGGATCATTCTCCCGATGATCCGCCATCACGCGCGATACATGATCCCCATGACGCCGTTTCACGCCCTGTTGAGCGTCCTGGGAATCTCGGTGTTGGTGCGGCCGATCCTTTCGTGGGTTGGGTCTGGGCGCGGTGTCGAAGCCGGAGCCGCCCCAGGAACTCCGTCGGAGGTTCAACCAGCGGCAACAAACCGTCGGTGGATTGCGGCGGCATATACTACTTTGGTGTTAGGCATCGCTTTTTCGGCCCTCCCTGGATTGTCGAAATGGGTTGAAATCTATGGGGGTAACGTCTATAGTATCAATCACCAGCATGTCGCGATGGCCGAGTGGGTCAGGGATCACACGCCGCCCGATGCAGTCATCGCCGCCCACGATATCGGGGCTCTCGGTGCCATCTCGCAGCGCCGCGTTCTCGACCTGTTCGGGCTGGCGACGCCCGGCATGATTCGCAAAGCGAGCCAGATAATCCCCACCCTCGATGACGCATCGCGTTGGTATGTCGAGCGCCTGAAGGCCGGGAAGGCGACCTTATTGATCGGTTATCCTGAATGGCTGGGCTTTAGAGCCGAGGCGCCGGACTGTTTTGTTGAAGTCCATCGTGAGGTTCTCCAGCAGCGGGACATCAGTGGCGGCCTCCTGCTGGTCGCCTATCGAATCCGGGCCGACCGCCTGGCCGAGCTCTTGTCAAAACGGTAGATTTTCTGCTTTACAAGTTGCTGAACTCTCGCGTATTGATTCCCTCTTGTCCGGACGAAGACGACACAACGGCTTGATTGCCCCGTCCGACATATCCCTGCTCCATCCGCCCCTCCGGGGAATGAGGTGGGGCCATTTTGCCCAAAGGGAGGTAACACCGTTTCATGCCAAACTATGAGTGTGCCGTAGTGCTGGCTCCCACGCTCACCGAAGAGCAGATTCCGCAACAGATCGAATTGATGAAAGGATGGATCGCCGCGGTGGGGGCCCAAGTCAGCGACGTGGATGTCTGGGGTCGCAGGCGACTGGCTTTCCCGATCAACAAACAAGAAGACGGCTTCTACGTCATCTACTATTTCACGTTTGAGGGTGGACAAGCACCCCTGAGTGAATTCGAAAAGCGGATGAACACCAACGAGTCGGTCCTCCGTCACATGGTCATCCGCCTGCCCAAACTCAAGGAACGTCCGCGCGTTCCAACCGAGGAAGAAGAAACCGAAGAGGGCGGGGCAGGACGGCCCCCTGCGGCTGCACCTGCGGTCGAAGTAAAAGAAGGCGAACCGGCGGCCGCTGAAGGCGCCCCGGCGCCCCTACCGACACCGGAACAACCGGTGGCCGCTGAAGGCGCCCCGACACCCCAACCGACACCGGAACAACCGGTGGCCGCTGAAGGCGCCCCGACACCCCAACCGACACTGGAACAACCGGCCCCGGCACCTGAAACACCGCCGCCGGCGCTTTCCGAGTAAGGCACACCGCCAAAATGGAGGGAGTGTCCCATGCTCAACAGGGTGTTCTTGATCGGCAATCTGACGCGCGACCCCGAGGTTCGTTACTTGCCCTCGGGAATCGCAGTGACCACGTTCGACGTCGCGGTTAACGAGCGGTATAAGGACCGCAACGGGGAGCTGAAGGAAGAAACGCTTTTCATGCGGGTCGAGACTTGGCAGCGGCTGGCTGAAACCTGCGCCCAGTATCTCAAGAAGGGCAAGCGGGTGTTTGTCGAGGGCAAGCTGCGGACCGATGCCTGGGAGGGCAAGGACGGCGTCAAACGGAGCCGCACCGTGGTCCGCGGCATGATCGTGCAGTTCCTCGACACGCGGGCGGCCGAGGCCGGAGCGCCGGTCGCTGCCGCGCAGCCCGCTCGCCCCGCCGAGAGCGGTCGGGTGGCCGAGCCTGCTCCCACCCCTGCTCCGCCCGCGGAGGTTGACGCGCCGTATAACGAAGGGATTCCGGAACAAGACATCAACGCACAACCCGTCGAGCCGGTCGGCGAGGAACCGGCCGCCGAGGACGATCTTCCCTTTTGAAAGGATGGAGTCTGAGCGATGACAGGTGACCCAAGAGAAAGCGGCGGCCCCCCGGTCGGCGACCAGGTCGAAGGAGGCCGCGACGCAGGCCGCGGACCGCGGCGGCACGTTCAGCGTCGTTTCCACCGGCGCAAGGTGTGCCGGTTTTGTGTGGCCAAGGCCGAATACATTGACTACAAGGGTGCGCGGCGGTTGCGGCGCTATGTCAGCGATCGCGGCAAGATGCTGCCGCGCCGCGTCACGGGTTGCTGCGCCAAGCACCAGCGCATGCTGACGATGGCCATCAAGCGTGCCCGCACGGTCGCGCTTCTTCCATTCAAAGCCGAGTAGTAGGACAGGTTGTCCACCTGTCGCCCGAACTGGCGCGGCGACGGAGCGCCGCGGCGATTGCCGTCAAAGACTGAGGCGAACGGGAAGGAGTCTGGCGCCCATGAAGGCGATTCTATCGAAAGCGGTGCCCGGTTTGGGCGAGGCCGGCGAGGTGGTCGAGGTTTCGCCGGGCTATTTCCGCAATTTCCTGCGGCCTCGCGAGCTCGCCTATGAAGCAACCGACAAGAACCTGCAAGTGGTCTCGCGCGTCAAACAGCAGCAGCAGCGCGCCGAGGTCCGCGAACAGCGGGAGGCCGAACAACTGGCGGCCCGCCTGGCCCAAATCCCCATTCGCGTGCTGCTCAAGGCCGGCGAAAACGAGAGGACGTTCGGCTCGGTGACGGCGGCCGACATCGCCGATAAGCTCAAAGAAGCCGGCTACGAGTTTGACAAACGCAAAATCGCCCTCGACGAGCCGATCAAGCGCCTGGGGCTCTACACCGTCCACGTCAAGGTCCACCCCAAAGTCGAAGCCAAGATCAAAGTGCTGGTCGAAAAAGCGTGAACCGAAGATGGAACGCCGGCGTTCCACTTCAGGCGGGTCAAAAAAAGAAAATGGAGGTGACGGGCGGATTCGAACCGCCGAATAGAGGTTTTGCAGACCTCTCCCTTAGCCACTTGGGTACGTCACCCCCGCGGAGGCCGAACGTTGGGGGTTGGTCGCGGACTGCCCAACGTCCAGCCTCCATCCAGAACCATATTGAGTCTATTTTCGCCTCTTGTCCCGGTGTCAAGTGTTTTAATCGAGTGGACGTAAGGAGGCACTTGCGATAGACCGTTTTCCGACGGGGTGTTTCCGTGGTGTTGGGATTTGGTGAGCCATCCGACGGCTTCCACGGACTGTGATTTGGCCTTTCCCCCGTGACGGCGCCCGGATTTGAACGCCGAAGGCGACGCTCCTCCTGTGTCACCCGAGGCGACCGGCTTGGTTTTCGATTCGGTTCGGCGGGTTGGCCCGCCGCCGTCAGGCGACTCGCAACAGCGAGCGTGCCCGTTCGACCTGGCCGGCCTCGATCCATGAGACCGCCGTGGCCAGCATGACGATCATGGCCAGGCCCACGCGGCATTTCATTTTCTTCTCGCCGCGAATGAAGTGGTGCTCGAAGCCATACACCTGGTCAATGCGGCTGTTGACCCGCTCGACCGCCGTTCGCTTTTTGTAGCCGCGCGCGAACGCATAACTGTGTCGGTAGATGGGAAGAAACAGCCGCCGGTTCAGGGCCAGCGGCACTCGCACCACGCGGCCATACTCTCCGTCGCGCACCGTTGGCCTGCACCGGCACGCCTCGCGGTTCTTGCACTCGATCCCATAGGCCGCCGCGGGGCAGCGAAACTTCAACGTCTTTCGGTCCTTCTCGAATCCCATGTGCTGCATCCGCGCGTAGCGCTTGTCCTCCTGCTCGGCAAACGGGTCCACCTTGCAGCACACATCGCCCGTTCCGCTGAAGTAGATCGTGTCGTGTTGATCGGGGTCCAGCGGCCTCATCTTTCCGCCGCTCTCTTTGTGGTGCAAGTCCCGCGTGTCGATCAACGGCACGATTCCGTACTCATCATACAACTCGGCTTTGTCGCTGCCGTCGTCATAGCCCCTGTCGTCCGCCATTGTCTTCGCCCGCTTCAACAGTCGCGGATGGTCTTTTTTCATCTTCCTGACCATCGGCATCAACCGCGGACTGTCGGCCACGGAAGCCTGGGTCGCCTCGAAGGCCACGGGCAGTTCGTAGTTGGCGTCCACGATCAGGTGCAACTTGTAGCCGAACCATTTCTTGATCACTTCCCAAGGCTTTCCATCTTTGTCCACGCCCCGGTATGACTTCAGCCCCCAGTTCGCATCGCCGTCCTGCAGGCCATGGGTCGGCAACGCTTTGCTGTCCATCGCCAGGTCCTTCCCGAAGTCCGGCAACAACCGCCTCACCTTCTCCACCAACTTCTCGAACATCTCCTCCACCAACTCGGCGTGCCGGAGCAACTTCTCGAAAAACCGCGAGTACACATAGTTAGGCGGAACCGCCTTTTCCTTTTGAAGCGGGTCGAACCCGCATACCTCGCGCAACTCCGCGTTTCGCAGCAACTCCCGGATCAACGCCGCAATCGACCCGTGACCGAACACCACCCCGGCGATGACCGAATTCCACATCGCCTCCAGCGGATACCGGTCGCGTGTCCGTTCGAGGACTGTCTCTATTACGCGCGAATGGCGACTCAACCCAACCAAGTGTATTGCAGCCATCAGGACAAGGGCCGTTTTCAGGGCAGCCAGGCTTGTCCGCTTTATCAAT
>Ga0315282_10001774_pt1 | contig 40311 bp, 34 predicted proteins | sample YL17G07_20_MG_FD_203693 | JGI IMG/M metagenome (GOLD analysis project Ga0315282, IMG submission 203693) | Sediment microbial communities from Yellowstone Lake, YNP, Wyoming, USA - YL17G07_20 | ecosystem: Environmental > Aquatic > Freshwater > Lake > Sediment | place: USA: Wyoming | collected...
ACAGGGCCATCCCATCCTGGAGTCAAGGCTCTTGTCATGGAGCTGGCTTGACTCCAGGGAGGGGCCATGCTGTGCCGACGTTTCTACCTTTCCAGAATGTCGCTTTTCAGAGGATTTCTACAGAGCAATACGGTGCAACACTTCAAAGAGTTGTGGATGCCTGCGCTGAGCGACCCGAGGCCGTACCAAGCGTGGGCCAACGACGGGGCTAGGACCGTCGTGAAGGCAGCATCAGAGAAGGTCAAGGAAGTACTCGCGACCCACAAGGTAGATCCGCTTCCAGAGCCAGTTCAGAGCGATCTCAGCAGAATAATCAAAGAGGGGGAGGCGGAGATCCCGACGTGAGGATTCTTCAGCACCTGCCAAGGAGCGTATTGGGATGAATTGTAGTCAAGGAACCGAAGGAGACCATGCCCGAAGATAAGCAAGCAATTTTGCACGAGCTTGAGAACAGCGTGAAGAACCTGCAACAGGAAGCTGCCATCGAGGCGGCACAGAAAGCGTTGGCTGCGGGCATCAGCCCGGTCGAGGCTATCGAGAAAGGCCTCGCAAAGGGTATCCGTGAGGTAGGCGAGAAGTTCGCCCGCAAAGAGATGTTCGTGGTTGAGCTAATCTACGCCGCGGAGGTCATGAACGGAGCGATCAAGGTCCTGGAGCCGCAGCTCAAGAAGTGCAAGGAGAAGAGGAGCTCGTTGGCCCAGGTAGTTATCGGGACTGTTGCCGGCGACATTCATGACATTGGCAAGAACTTGGTCAAGATCATGCTCGAGGCGGGCGGGTTCGAGGTCCATAACATAGGCAAGGACGTCCCGACCGAGAACTTCGTGTCAAAGTCGAAGGAGGTCAACGCAGGAATTGTCGGTGCGTCGTCGCTCATGACCACCACTGTCTCAGGTCAGAAGGACGTTGTAGACGCTCTGCGAAGAGCTGGCATAAAAGCTCATTGCATGGTCGGCGGAGCCGCAGTGACCGATGCCTGGGCGAAGGAGATCGGCGCTGTCTACGCTTCCGACGCAATGACCGCAGCTGTGACCGCAAAGCAGTTGGTCGAGAAACGAGGGTGACCCAGTGTCCAGGACGATGGGCCATGGCCTCTACAAGATGAAACCGTTGGAGGTCATGACTTCCAACGATGTTGATACCATCCACACGAACTCCCTTGACCTGCTCGAGACCCTTGGGATAAAGGTCGTCAGCAGCGAGGCGCTCCAGCTGCTCAAAGATGCAGGGGCGGACGTGGATGAGAAAACGAAGGTTGCTAGGATACCCTCGCACCTGGTCATGGAATCTGTGCGGAAATGCAAACGCCCTGTCAGGTTATGCGCGAGGAACCCGAAGAACGACCTCGTTCTCGACGGCAAGCACTGCTACATATGCACGGACGGAACGGGGCTTGCGACGATAGACCTCGAGACGGGTGTGAGGAGACCATCGACCAAGCGAGACGTAGCTGAGTCTGCCAAAATCGTGGACTATCTTGAGTTCATGAATATGTACTTCCCGCTCGTCACGCCATTGGACGTTCCGAAGCACGCCCATACAGTTCATGAGTTCGAGGCTGCTTTCAACAACTGCGAGAAGCACGTGACCAGTGGAGCCACATATTTGAAAGAGGAGGCAAAATACGAACTCAAGATGGCAGCAGCGGTCGTGGGCGGAGAGAAGGAGCTCAGAAGACGGCCAATCGTCTCCGCAGTCACCTGCACGTCCTCTCCGATGGTCCTGGGAATGACCACAGACGCTGCTATCGAATTCGTCAGGGCCGGATGCCCGCCCATGATGATGACGATGCCCCTTGTGGGTGCCACATCCCCCATGACCGTTGCTGGTGCAGTCCTGATCGGCAACGCGCAGGTTCTTGCGCTGACAACAGTCTGCCAGCTGGCCGCCCCCGGTTCGCCGGTGTGCTACAGCACCGAGCCAATGGCGATGGATGTCCAAACGGGCATATTCGAGGGATTGTTCCCAGCAGCCAACATGGTAAGGGCCTCACACGTGCAGATGGCTCGATACTACAAGATACCGATATTCGTCGGCGGGTGGGGGTCGTGCTCGAAGGTGCCGGACGCACAGGCGGCCTACGAGAAGGTTCTCTCGGCGTTCCTGTACTATCTCTCTGGCACGGACATCACTTCTGGACCGGGTCTCCTCGAAAACTGGACGGTGCTCTCGTACGAGCAGCTTCTGATAGACTACGAGATATACACCATGATGATCGACATGCTCAAGGGTTTCCCCGTCACGGAGGATTCAATGGCTATGGACATCGTCAAGAAAGTCGGCCACGAGGGTCACTTCCTCGGACAGAAGCACACCGTCGATCACTTCAAAGAGATGTGGCAGCCAATCGTGACTGATGGCCAGACCTACCAGACATGGAAGGCCTCAGGGTCGAAGTCCGCGGTCGACCACGCAAATGCAAAGGCCAAGGAGATACTGAAGACACATGAGGTGACTCCGCTTCCGGAAGATGTCAAGAAAGAACTTGCGAAAATCGTAAGAGAGGGCGAGGAGAAGATTCCGCACTAGGTTCGCCAGCAGGGGTGAGGGACGGGTCAAATGGGAAGGAGCTCGTATTCCGTTCTCGACAAGGACGAAGCTCAGAGGATACACGAGGCAGCGCTCTCGGTGCTTGCCACGATCGGGTTGAAGGTAAACAGCGAAGCTGCCCTCAATCTACTTTGGGAATCGAAATGCGCGATCGATGCGCGCACCCGAATTGTGAAGATTCCCGAGAGTCTCGTCAATTGGGCTAGCAAGTGTGCACCAAAGGAGTTCGTTCTCGCTTCCAGGGATGGCACTCGCGACATAGCAGTACCAGCCGTGGATAGGCCAGCGATATGTACTGATGGTTTTGCGGTAGATGTGATCGATGTCGATAGCGGCACCCGCAGAAAGTCGACGAACGAGGACCTGGCGCGATTTGCGAAACTATGCGACGCGATGGACGCCCTGGACTTCTTCTGGCCAATCGTGACGCCCCAGGATGTTCCTTCGCATGCGCAGCTCTTCAGAGCCTTCATCACATCTCTCGAGAACACAGGTAAACACGTCCAACACGAAGCCTTGGGAGCTCACATGGCGAGAATGCAGATCAAGGCGGCGAGCGAGGTTGTCGGTGATGAGAAAGCCCTCAGGCAACGACCGATATTCTCCGCAGTCCAGTGTCCAATCGCTCCACTCCAGTTCGAGATGGATTCCATCGAGGCAGCGATGGAATTTGCGAAGGCGGGTGTCCCTGTAGTGTACATGTCCATGCCAATGGCGGGAGGCTCGGCACCTATCACCCTTGCGGGGTCCGTCGTTCAAGGGCATGCCGAGGTGCTTGGCGGCCTCACCATCTCACAGTTATGCCGGAAGGGCGCGCCCGTCTTCCATTCCATCCTGACAGGGCCCATAGACATGCAGACTGGCACATGGGCATCAGGATCGCCAGAGAATGCGATCGGGAACGCAGCGGCAGCTCAGGTCGCGAAACACATCGGCCTCCCGAGCATGGAAGGCGGCTTCGGCACATCGGCGAAGACGCCTGGATTGCAAGCGGGCTATGAGAAGATCGCCACGATGATTCCGTGCGCCCTCTCGGGGGCGGATATAATCACTGGCATTGGCGGCCTGGACGATGCTAGAGTCATGTCCATGGAAGAGGCGGTCATCGATCTCGAGATGTGGACCTTCGTCCTGCGCATGCTGAGGGGCGTCGATGCTTCTCCGGGATCTCTCGGAATGGAAGCACTTAGGGATGTCGGTCCCGGCGGCATGTTCCTCAGTCACAGAGAGACTCTATCGAAGTTCAGAACAGAGCTCTGGGTTCCCACACTTGGGCAACGCCTAGCCCTGGAGAGGTGGAAGAGAGAGGGATCGCTCGACATGCTTCATCGGACGAAGACAAGGGCACAGGAGCTGTCTTCACGTCAGACGAGGCACCCTCTCCCGGGGGACACACAGGCAACCCTCGAGGCGATGGCAAAGGCGGAAACAAAATCAACGGGATGAATATCGTTTACCTTCTCCTCAGCCTCGGGTTGAGTATCTCATCGAGCGCAAAGCTAGCAAAGGTGAAGCCCAGCACGACCAAGATGATGCAGATGCCCGGGGGAAGGACGAACCAATAGGCGTTGTTCGAGAAGCCGCCGAAATTGTACGAGTTGTAGAGCATCAGACCCCAGGTTATCTTCGACGGATCGCTGAGACCAAAGAACGAGAGGAAGGCCTCCGAGAGAATAGCGTATGACACGCTCAGAATAGCGTTCGCAAACACAAGGGGGAACACGTTCAGGACTTTGCACTGGTTGCCACGGCGGGCGGAGGCGGTGGAATCTCGAATACGTTGCTTATCGCGGCTGGGGTCGTCGTTGTGGTCGTTGTTGTGGCAATCGTAGCAGCGATGATGATGAAGAAGCGCAAGGCCGGAGGGACTGAAAAGGCCACTGAGGAGAAAGGCGAGAAGAAGCGCGGCCTCGAGTGAGCAGTACTGTGAGGCATCAAACTTCGCGATCCCTCTCTCAAACCTTTTCCTTTTCAATTCTCACTTCACGATTTTCGATGCCTTCTTCTCTATCTCAGCCAGCTTCTGCCGCACCACCTTGTCCAGGGGTGCAGGTTTGTGGCTCTCCAGTATCTTCTTCACTTCTGCCTTGACGGTGTCAATCATGTCCTTCTTGCCTGCCGCCTCCCAGGCTGAATAGTTGGACCTGTCGCCGTACTTGGAGATGTGCAGCTTGCGGAAGTTGGCAAACGTGTGCGGGTGGCTGAGATACTGTCCTTTGGGACCGACTTTTTCGATCACGTCCATCGCAAAGTCGGAGTCGTTGAAATCCATGCCCCACCAAATCCTCTTGATGTCTTCCCATATCTGGGCATCGATCAGGAGCTCCTCCATCGACACAAATGCGGCGTCATTGAGGCCCCCTATGCCGGTGAGCAGATCGCAGCCGGACAGCGCGACCGCCATCGTCGTAATCCCCTTCTCAAGTCCAGCCTGGATTCCAGGAGACTTCGCGGAGGACCCGTACCCGCTCATCATGGATGGAAGACCATAGAACCTTGCCATCTCCGAGCCGGCGATTTCGAGAATTCCGTACTCCGGAGACCCGGTGGAAAAGCTGCCTGATTTCATGTCGAGCGGCGCGCAGACAAAGCAATACAGCACTCGCGCTCCCTTGTACGCCAGGTTCGATATGACCAATGACCCTAGCACCTCAGCGTTCGCGAGGGCTACAGATCCTGCAAGATTTACGGGGCCAGTCATTCCGGGCGTCACCATGGACATAGCCACTACGGGTATGCCAGCGCGGGCGAACTCGATAACTGCGTCTGTTGATCCACCGTCGTACTGAAGGGGGGCGACTATGCACTGGACGGAGGAGTAGTGAGGTCTCTTTCTGTTCTCCTCCTCGCTTCCCGCGACCGCGCAGGCCATCTCTATTTCGAGCTTGGCCTCCTCTCCGCCGAACGCCTGGTATTGCACGTGTTTCTCGGTGTTCTCGTAGGATGTTCTGAGCCCACCAACAAACTGAACATGCGTCGGCAGATCCGTGGGAGTCGTAGAGGGCCACAGGAAGTCCACAGTAGGGACTGCGTCTGCGAGAGCCGCCCATCTCTCCAGGTCTTTTCTCGTGGTGGGTCTCTTCACGAGCGTGTCGCTGTCCCTTATCGCTACAGGGAAGCCGTCCGTGCTCAGAAAGGGGAAGCCGCTAGCAGGAATCCTCAGATCGTGCTTGGGGTTGCGAGCTCCGAGCACGAACTCTTTGGCTGAGGACTTCAGCGCCTCCATCACGAGGCTCTCGGGGAAGAAGACCCTCATCTCCTTCTCGACCACCTTGGCGCCTGCTTGCTTCAGCATGTCTAGCGCTGTCGAGCTTCGAACAAAGGCTCCTGACTTCTCGAGTATCCTTAACGAGGCTGTGTGCGTCTGCTCCATCTCAGACTTGGACATCATGCTGATTCGTGCTCTGCTCAATTCACCACCCCTCACCAATTCTCCGTTGTTCCCTTCGGGAAGGGACTCTTCTCCGCCTCCGCTATCATCTCGCCAAGCAACTTGCTCACAGACGGATCGAGCGGGGCAGGCTTATGCATAGCTAGTATCTCCTTTGCCTTCCTTCGGGCAACCTGTTCCGTTGTTTCGGCTCCACTAGCCTTCCAGACATCATAAGGCCTAAGATCGGTCAGAGAAGGGTTCCAGAAGTCCTTCATGTGCTTGTAGGTGTGTGGTTCCTGCAGGAAGTTGCCTCTCGGGCCCACCCGGTCTATCATCGAGAGGGCCAAGGTCTCGTCCGTCACTGTGAACCCAGATATCAGTCTCAGAATTGCCGTGGCAATTTCATGGTCGATCATCATCTGCTCGAAAGAGAGAACCTTCGACCCCTCTAACATGCCGATGCCGTTGAGCACGTCCCCTCCGACAAGAGCCATCGTAAGCGGGACGAGCGTATGCTCATGCCCGATCCACGGGCCGATCATCTTGGACATGGACCCCATCGATCCTGGAGAAGATGGCAGTCCGTACCTCTTCGACATCTGCACCCCGCCTGCATTGATGAGGGCAGTCTCTGGTCTCCCACCGCCTCCATAGCCTCCAGTTCGAAGATCCATCGGAGAGCCCACAGTGCTGTACAGCACGGGCGCTCCAGGATATGCGAGCTGGAGAATGGCATTTGCGCCAAGGATCTCAGCATTGTTGATGGCGATGCACCCTGCCAAGGTAGCTGGCCCACTCGTGCCAGCCTGGGGCATGCTCATCAGGTGCACAGGGACACCAGCCTTCGAGAACTCGAGGGATGCATCCATGGCGCCGCCATCGAGTGTGAGCGGAAAGATACAACACATTATTGAAGATATGATCGGGCGTCTTCTCAGCTCCTTCTCCCCTCCTGCAACAAGCGAGGCCATCTTCACCTCGAGCTTAGCCTCTTCGGCTATGAAGACCGCCTCTACCATGGTGTGTTTAGTCGTGTGGTTGAGGCCCGCATCGAGTTCGTGGAGCGTGTGCGAATGCGGCGGCACCTCGAGAGGAGTGACGCTCGGGTTAAAAACCGCGACACCTGGCAGGTAATCGGTCAAGATGGCGACTTTGACGACATCCGCTTTGGTCGACCCGCGCTTCTCCCCAGTCTCGAGATCATAAGTTGCGACACCAGTGGCATCTGTTGAGAAGTAGACGTGTCTGCTGTCAAGAATGACGTCGTTTTCCTTCGTCCGGCCGCACAGCTTGAACGCCTTTGGCGCCCTATTGAGACCCTCCTCAACAAGGTGGTTCGGTATCTTGGCGAGCTTCTGCGAGAAATCCACATCCGCACCGTGATCCTTCAGTATTTGGAGGGATTGCCTGCTGTAGATCCTCATTCCAGTGCCGGAGAGAAGGTCCATGCTGGCCCAATGGATCGCGTCTTCTTCGTCCTTCGTCATGACGCTCAATCGAACCTTGCGCTCCGTGTCGAACCCTATTCTCCCCATGAGATCACCTGCTCTTGATCAGGTTCAGCGCCAGTTCAGAAGCCTCGACCGCGTCGCCTGCCTGAGCGTCTGCGCCGATCTCCTTCGCCCACTCCTTCGTGGTTGGAGCGCCTCCCACCATTACAATCATTCTTTTTCGAAGACCCTTGGACGCGAGGGCCGTCACTATATCCGGCATCTTGACCATCGTGGTGGTCATCAGGGCGGACATCCCGAGTATCTTCACATGTTCCTTTGCCGCGTTCTCAAGGAATCTCTCCGCAGGAACGTCCACGCCCAGGTCGAGTATGTCAAAGCCGGCCGTGCCGAGTATTGTTCCAACTAGACTTTTGCCAATATCGTGGATATCCCCCTCCACAGTCCCGATTACCACCTTCCCAAGGCTCCCCATGTCAGTGCCCTTCGGGATATGTGGCTCCACGACGGCCGCCCCTTTCTTCATAACGTTCGCTGCCATGACCAGTTCCGGCAGATAGGCCTCGCCTTTTCCGAACCTCTCACCCACTTCCTTGATGCCTTTCGCGAGACCCATTTGAATGGCCTCAACCGGCTTGACCCCAGAGGCCAATGCCTCCTCGGCAATCTTCTCGATATTGTCGAGATCGCATCCGGTCACCGCGTCCATCAACCGCTTCAGATGCAACGCTGAAATTGAATCGTTCATGCCTCCCCTCGAGGAGAAGAATGTCGTTACTGTATTTCTACATTGAGCAGGATGATTGTTAGTTAGCAGCCAGCACGCACTCTTGTGGAGGTCTCAGTAAGTGAGATTAGCCTCCGCGTTCATACCTCCGGGCAAGCAAGGGGGCTCTAAGTGAAATTCGAAGTTCTTTCTGAGGACGACATTGAACGGATCGACCAGGCAACAATGGAGATCCTCAAGAGCACTGGAGTTGCCATCTATGAGCGACAGAGCCGAGAATTGCTCAGGGATAGGGGGGCCAATGTCGATGAGTCCCGTTCAATAGCAAGAATCCCCGAAAGGGTCATTAGAGAATCGCTCGACGAGGCGCCTTCCCGATTCAAACTGGCGGCAAGGGATCCGAGGAGATCTATCGAACTCGGCGCTGGAAGGACCTATTTCACGAACTCGGCCACTGGAATCAAGGTGCTCGACCATGTCACAGGCAAGATCAGGGAGTCCGTCCTCTCGGATATTCCTGTGTTCGCCAGGGTGGCCGACGCACTGGAGAACATCCACTTCTACGGACCCACTGTCGTCGCGCACGATGTCAAGGGGAGATTGCACTTCCTGAGTGAGGTATTGTCAGCGATTGAGAACACCACAAAGCACGTTGCCCATGAGTCTCAGGGGACGGATATGACCAAGCACTTCGTCAGAATAGCCCAGATAGTTGCGGGTGGTGAGGACGAGCTCCGCAAGAATCCAGTCGTGTCCGCTGGGGGCTGCCCCGTGAGTCCTTTGCAGTTCGACAAGGCGAACACCGAGGCGATGCTCGAGTGCGCAAGAGCAGGCATGCCCTTCGACGTCCTCAGTATGGCAATGGGCGGAGGTACGTCGCCCATTACGCTCGCGGGCGAGCTTGCGGTCATCAATGCGGAGGTCCTCGCGGGCATCGCGCTGTGTGAACTCGTCAACCCCGGGTGTCCCGTCATATATGGTAGCGTCGCATCGACGATGGACATGAGGACGGGGGTGCTCGCATTGGGAGCACCGGAGCGGGCCGTACTGAACGCTGCAGTTGTCCAGATGGCAAGACACTACGGCATTCCCTCGGAAGTGGGAGGGATTAGCACGGACGGGAAACTCCCCGGGGACCAGACAATGTTCGAGAAGACAATGACAGGCTTGCCATCAGTGCTTGCGGGAGCTGACATCGTGTTCGGGCCTGCCGTGCTCTCCTCTGCCACCACCTACAGCGTGGAGCAGCTCGTCATCGATGATGAGATCGCTGGCGCCCTGACCAGGATACGAGATGGTATGATCGTCGACGACGAGAGCCTTGCGGTTGCGCTCACCAACAAGATTGGGCCAGGTGGCTCTTTCTTAGGGACCAAGCACACTCTCGAGCATCTCAGGAAAGATGTCTGGTTTCCACAGCTCGCGGACAGGAATATCGCGGACAACTGGATGAAGCTGGGCGCAAAGGACATGCGCGCAAGAGCAAGAGAGAAAGTCCTGCAGATACTCTCAGAACACGAGGTGCAACCTCTCGAGAAGGAGCAGAAGAAAGACATCGAGCAGGTGCTAAAGGTTGCATCCCATCTTGCGTAGCATCATCGCGGCTCAGCGGGAACTCTTGTAGCGTTTGACCAGATGATCTTTCTTGGGGCGACTGCTCTTCTTTGCTTCTTTCGCCCGATGTACCTTCCGCTTGACCAACCTTATCGCGCCCGTCGGACAGAACGATGCGCAAACGCCGCAACCAGCGCACTTCAAAGAGTAGTGATGCACTTTCTCGACGACCATGTTCCACGCGTCGAAGTGGCACTTGCTCACGCAGAGCTTGCAGTTATTGCACTTAGACGGATCGTGCACCGCGATCACGTCCGCGCGGCCGACGATATCTCCATAGCCGAATCTAGTTATCGCAGCCAGAGTGTGACAGCAGCACGCGCAGCAGCTGCAGATTGACCTCATCTCATGCCCCTCGAACTCGTAGGCAAGGTGGACCAAACCGGCCTTGTGCGACTTCTTCAGGGCCGCCATCGCCTCCTCAAATGTAGCCTTCCAACCATCCCGCTCGGATATCGCGAGTTCTGCTTCTGTGTCAACGCATATGCATACATCGATTGGCCCGTCGCAGTTCTTCAGCTTGAGCCTACACCAGCAAGGTTCGAGAGAGATGAGCTTGGCTTTTCTCAGTATCCTCTCTGCCTCGGAAAAACCTAACACCTTCTGGTTGCCCTTCACCGATATCGACACTGGAATGGTGACTGGTTTGTAGTGTTCCAGTATCTCGTCAATCTCATCCGTCGTCCACTCGTTATGGATGACTTTGGAGCGTGGCATGTTTGCCATGAATGAATCACTGCCTAGTGATGGTTTCGCTTTCTAGCGGGTATCATTTTTCCAGGGTTCATGATATTGTCAGGATCCAGAGCCTTCTTGATGCTCCTCATGACATCAAGAGCGACCTCTGAGTACTCGAGGTCGAGATAGTCCCTGTGCTCGAGTCCAACACCGTGGCACCCAGAGATCGAGCCGCCCAGACTAGTCGCCAACTCGGCTTGGCCTCTAGCCGCTTTCTGATACTCTGTCCATCCTTCTTCTCCCTGGGGGATGAAGTAACGCCCCCCGGCCAGACGATACCGACCCACATCAAGCCAGAGTTTCACTCCCGGCACATGAAGAACTCCTCGCTTAGCCATGACATCATTCCAGAGTCTGTCGTAGTACTCTTTGAGTTTCTCCATGGGAACCACCGTCGTGAAGCAGTTGTCGATTTCGGGTCGCGCACGAGCGCCGCACCATTGCTCTGTGTATTTTCCGAATAGTCTCAGGGCATCTTCCTCGCTCGCCAGCACACCCCCGGTCTCATTGATGATCTTCCTCATGAACGCGACCTGTGCCTCGACCTCTCCCTTGGTGCCTTCCAGAGCTACATAGAATACGCCATTCTTTCCCGGTGGGGCACCCCACGCGCCACCGTCCAACAACTCATACGCCTCTCCCCCGACGAAGGTCACACTAGTAGCCATCGTTCGTTGAGCAGCCTCATTTGCTGCCCAGAAATCATCATAGAAGCCCAAGACGACGGCCTTCGCTTCAGGAAGGGGCTCGACTCGCAGGGTCGCCTCAGTGATCACACCGAGAGTGCCTTCCGCTCCGATGAAAAGCTGAGGCAGCCTATACCCTGTTGATGTGTAGAGCACCTTGGGTCCGGTCCTCAACACGCTCCCATCGGCGAGGACCACCTCGAGGGACATCACTCGGTCAGAAATCGTGCCATACTTCTGATGCTTCCTGCTGAATCCAGCTGTCGAAATCGAACCACCCACTGTTGCGACCTTGAACGAGCCCTGCTCCTGGTTCAGGGCGAGTCCGTAGCCTGCTAGGTGGTTTTCGACCTCCTTCAGTGTGATGCCCGGTTGAACGGTTACATAGAGGTCAGGAACACTAACCTCTACTACACGGTTCATTCTGATGGTGTCAATCACAATCCCACCATGAATCGGCACTAGCATGCCCGTCCGGTTTGAGCCACCGCCTTTAGGCAGTAGCGGTATCTTGTGCTTGGCTGCCGCCCTCACCACGGCCTGGACCTCGGCAGTTGTCTCGGGGAGGACCACGAGATCGGGCCAGTATCTGAAATCCTCACCTCGTGGGTTTCGAAACGTATCCTTTGTGTAAGGGAGCAGGTCAGTCTTCTCCCAAAGGACTTTTCGCTCCCCCAGAACATTGGAGAGATGGGCTCGGATCTGCTCGAGCAGAACACGGTCAATCAATTCCTCTGACCTCCCCCTTGACTGAGAGAACGCCACACAAGAACCTCCAACGAGAGAACCTCCATTTTGGAGCCAGTCGCTTCGGCAGCAGCCCGGAGAGACTGCACGCAGAACGGGCAAGCTGTGATAAGAGCATCGGCACCCGTCGCCTCAGCCTCCTTCAGCCGCGTCTTGGCAATTGCCAACGATATCTCTGGATAGGCAGTCTTGACGCCTCCACCACCACCGCAGCACCTCGACAACTCGCGAGAGCTGCTCATTTCGACAAGCTTCAGACCGGGTATCGAGCGGAGTATCTCTCTTGGCGCCTCGTAGATCTTCATGTATCTGCCAAGATGACATGGGTCGTGGTAGGTCACCTTCATCTTGACGGGAGCTAGCTCTTGACGATGGTCTTTGATTCTACTTGCTAGGTACTCTGTCGAATGCAGTATCTGGACCTCTTTGTCCAATTCTGGATAGTCTTGCTTCAGGGTCTTGAAGCATCCAGAACATGCCGTGACAATCGTTTTGACTCTGGCTTCTCTGAGGCTTTTCTCATTCTCCTCTCGAAGCTTTTCAAACAGTCTCTTGTGACCCATCCGCTTGGCAGTGGAGCCGCAGCAAGTCTCCTGCTCCAACAGCATGCCAAAGTCCTCTCCGAACAACTCCATCGCTCTCGCAAGAGCCCGCGGACTCTCCTGAAGACTTCTGTCGAGCGCATAGGTACATCCAACATAGAACAGCGTTTTTGTCTTTCCAGGTACTACGCGCCTATCCTGGAACTCCTTTGCCCATCTCTTCCTTGCCGCCTTTGACTCCTGCCAAGGGTTCCTGTAGTTTTCAAGGCTCTTGACCAGGACGTCGTGTCCCGGAAGCATCGGAATACCATGGTCGACAAGGTATTGGCGGAAGGCCTCCGTCGCTTGGGCATTCTTGAGGCCAGCACTGCATGAGATCTCATCCCTCTTGCACAACAGACAAGAATAGGCAATCCTGACTGCCCTCGAATCTGGGCAGACCAAGCCTTGCGAAAGGGCACGGAAGAGCACGTTCCTGCCCTTTGGTGAGATGCTCTCCTCGAGCATTTCGGCATACATGGGGCATTCGTCCTTGCAGCACCCGCACCTACAAAGCGAACACATCTCTGAGGTCTTTATCGCGGCATCGAGCTCTGAATCCATGTTCCCCAATCTCGCCGAGCACGCGGGATTCATTATCCCAGAACCCCAACTGGCGGCGAGCATATGGCAGATGTATCCTTTAGATTTGCCGTAAAAGATGCTCCAAACTTGACGATTCAAACGCGAACTCTGAGCAGACCTCTTTGGAAAATCCATATATAATGGACACTTAGCTTCCGAGTGTTCTGGTGGATAATCCTGAGCGGGCTGGGCTACAAATTGGAGCTGCCGAGGAGGTCTCACTTCGGAGCGGGATCAATTGCAAGGGTCGAAGAAGCAGTTCGCCAATTCAAAGCTCGAAAAGTGTTCATCATTTCTGATTCAGGCGTGGCGAAGGCAGGTCTTGTTGAACATTTGGTCGATGTGATCAAAGAGCACACGAAGCGTGTAGCAGTTTTCGACAGGACGGAACCAGAACCGACAATCAAGTCAATTGAAAGTGCTCTTGCTGCGCTGAGAGGCGCTGGCGATGTCGATCTGTTAGTCTCGCTCGGCGGCGGCAGTGTCATGGACACTGCCAAATGCGTAAACGTTGTGGCGACGAACGGAGGCTCCATACTTGATTATGAAGAAGGCAAAGACAACAAGAAGAAGATTGACAGGCTCCTTCCCCATGTTGCCATTCCCACGACGGCAGGGACAGGGAGCGAGGGGACGGTCTGGGCCATCTTCATTGACCCGAAGAGGAGGTTCAAAGCCGGAATCCAGGACCCTCGGCTGATTGCGGATATGATCATCCTCGATCCGGATGTCACGACGACTATGCCGCCGCAGGTAACAGCCGCGACAGGGATGGATGCCCTGACCCACGCAATCGAGGCCTTCGTATCGGCGTACGCTAACCCTTTCACCGACGCGCTGTCCGCCAAATCGGTCAAGATGATCGCGGACAGCCTCCGAACTGCATACTCTGATGGAAAGAATGTCGAAGCACGCGGTAACATGCTCCTCGCGAGCTACATGGCGGGCATCGCGTTCTCGAACTCATCCTGTGGGATTGTTCACACGTTGGCAGAGACCATCGGAGGATTCTACAGGATTCCCCACGGCATCACCAACTCACTCATGCTGCCCAACGTGATGGAGTTCAACGCGAGCTCCAGACGAGAGAAGTTCTCCAGGATAGCAGAGCTCATGGGAGAAGACATCAAGGGCATAAGCCTGCAGGCGGGTGCTGCGAAATCCGTCGATGCGGTCAGAAGACTGGCGGAGGATATCGAACTCCCTCGGACATTGCGCGAGGTCGGCGTCAAGAAGAAGGACATCTCCACTTTGGCGGCTATGGCATTTCCGTGGGCTAACATCTCGGGCAATCCGAGGGAGGTCACGCAGGACCAGCTGAGAGACCTCTACGAGAAGACATTCTGAGCAGCGATTGGCTCGTCATGTTTATGTTGACCGAGGGCGGTGCAGTCCGAGGACCTACGCACAGACAGGGGGAATCATGAGATGACGAAGTACGAGCCATGCTATCCAAAGCATACGTGGGACATCGTGAAGGAGGACATAGGCGGCTTCAAGAGGGACATGAAAGAAATATGCGACAAGGCCAAGGCGCATGGCGCCGAAACCGCCAAGCTGATCGAAGCGAAGAAAGTGGCCGTAGACGAGAGGGTCACATTGAAGTGCGCGATCCCGCCCTGTGAGTGCTACGGCAAGTGCTTGATGGACCCCCCTTTCTCTCCCAAAGCAGAAGAGACTAGAAAGATCGTCTCGAAGTACAAGTACGCGATTCTCACGGACGTATCCGCACCTCTTCCGAAGGAGTACTGGGCCATGCTACAAACGGAAGACCTGTCCCTCTGTAGGCTGCAGTACACGAACGAGGCGATGCAGTTCGAGAGAATGACTCAGATGCCTCTTTGGTTCAAGTTGCATGACATAGTGATGGCGATCGAGCGAGAGGCTCACAACAGGGGCTATTTCTTCGCGACAGGATATGTTGCTTCGACCTGCTATCTGTGTTACGACCCCTCGAAGCATACTGGCTATTGCGACACCTCTGGTCCGTGCAAGCATCCGTATGAGGCGAGGCCATCGATGGAGGCGAGCGGGATAGATGTGTTCAGCACATACCGGAACGTCGGCATGAAGCTGAAGATGGCATCACTCGAAAAGCTGACTTGGAGCGGCCTGGTGCTCGTTGTCTAGGTCATTGGACGCTTGGACCACAGCGAGCCATTCAGGTTGATTCGGATTCAGCGAGTGGTCGTCCGCGGGAGAGACAAGCTTATTTCAGTCGGACTGCAGTTCAACATCGCTCTCGGAGAACGATACGCATGGCAAGAGGAAGAATACAGTTCCTGTTAAAAGGTGAAATCGAACGCATACATGCGATATCTCTGAGGATTCTGGAAAACGTCGGAGTTGCTGTGCATAGCCCCTCCACTGCTGATATGCTCGTGGAGGCAGGTGCGCGCAAATCGAAGGACGGAAAGCGTGTCCTTTTTCCAGAAGAAATTGTAAAATCAGCTGTGTCATCTGCTCCGAAATCGTTCATCCTTCATGCTCGGGATAAGATGTTGGATATCAGGATCCCTAGCGGCGAAAAGACGTTCGTAGCGAACGGTGGAGAAGCAGCATTCGTGAAAAACCTGCTCACGGGCGAATCCCGATACCCTACTACGGATGACGTGAGGGACTTCGCCATCTTCGTGAACCAAATGCCGCAGATCGATTTCTGCTGGATGATGGTGGGCGCCCTCGACCAACCAATACATATGCAGAACCTTGTCGAAATGAGGACATGCTTTGAATTCACATCCAAACACGTCCAGGTGATGTGCTCGTCGGGCCAGGAGGCGAGGAACATGGTCAAGCTGGCCTCTCTTCTCACCGGGGGTGAGAAGGAATTGGAGAGGCACCCTATTTTCTCAGCAGTACAATGTCCAGTCTCCCCTCTCATCCTCGAGAAGAACTTGGTCGAAGCCCAAGTCGAGTTCGCCAAGGCAGGGGTGCCCGTCGTTTCAATGGTGGCATCGGTCGCTGGATTGTCATCTCCCGTCACATTATCCGGAACAATCGCCCAGGTGAATGCAGAGAACCTGGCAAGCCTGGTGGTGTCCCAGACGAGCAGGAAAGGATCACCCTGGATCTACAGCTGCGATTCATCTCCGGGCGATTTGCGAACGGGCTCAATGGATTACGGAGCCCTGGAGACGCCTCTCATTCGAGCGGGCTCAGGCCAGATGGGAAGGTACTATGGCGTTCCCACAATGGTCGCAGGTGTCGGAATCGAAGCGACTTCACTCTCTCTTTCCAGTATTCAGGAAGGAATACCGTACATGATGGTTCAGTCGCTCGTCGATTCAGACTTGGCTTCTGGATTCGGAGGAATTGATCAGGCTTCCGCGGCATCCTTCGAGCAGTTGCTCATCGATGCGTGGGTATGGGAGATCGCAAGTGGGATCTCCAGATCTTTTGACGCGGACGAGGCTGCCATCTCCTACGAGACAATACGGGAGGCTGGATTGGAGGGCGGCTACTTGAGCAAGCGACACACGCTGTCCAGGTTCAAGAAAGAGTTCCTCGCAACGACTTATCCAGACGCCGTCTTCTCGGGCCGACAAGAGACCGGCGCAAGAGGGGCTCTAGCCAAGAAAGCAAGCGAAGAAGCCAGAAAGATGCTGGCACGACCCAAGGTACCTGTGACGACTCGAGGTGAGTCCGACGCAATATCTAGATTTCTGATGAAGCTTGGATGACAACCAATGGGACGGCAAGCACATGCAAGAGTGTTGAAAGAATCATGAAGGGGTTTGCGAATCAAAACGAATTGAACGAATAATTCATCAAAATGAACTGAACGATCAGAACGTGTCTCTTCGTGGGGGTCTGTGCTTCTGGAAGCAGGTTTGGCAGTAGACAGGTCTTCCCTCTGTTGGCTTGAAGGGAACCTCTGAATCAGTTCCACAGTCGGCGCACTTTATCTTGTGCATCTCCCTGGGGCCTGAGTCATATCTACGGCTACCGCCTCCATACGTGCCGAAACTCATTACGCTTTTCTCCTTTTTTGCGCGAGCACATAATGCGCTCGTCGTAGAGCAGTCTAACAGGTCCAACTACTAGTAATGATGCATGCCACGCCATTGGCAAGAAGAATGATAGCCAGCATTGAGATTTGAAGCGCCACGAACACCTTCCCTCCATCTCGGACAGACTCGAACCCTCTCGGCGCCAATCGACATCCGGCCAACCATGTCACAGACCCATCCCTTCACGCGGCCTTTCGACACTATCGGAAACAATGAACGGCATTTCCTGGTGCCTCCGCCTGTAGACGAACCACACAACGTGACGCAACGGATGGGCAAGGAACCGATCCCCCTGCTCATAGGTTCTCCGCAGGACTGCCTCCTTCGACAGGAAGGCTTCGCGCAGGTCGTGCAGCTCCCTTCTCGGCGAGAACAGCGCATAGATCGGAACACCAACCAGCAGCAATCCCGCCGAGAGCAGGACCAGCTTCGGGTCGACCAGGACCATGAGAAACACGGAGAACACGATCCCCGCGACGGGAATCGATCTTCGCCCAGTAAGTCTCGAAGACGCCTCGGGAAACTTCTTTCCGAGGAGAAGGGCGGAAACGCAGGTACAAAGATACGCGAAGGCCAGCAGGAAGACCGAGGTGGCGATGAGCTGAGTCAGTCCTCCGACGATGCTTGCGATGAGAGCGGAGGAGCAGATTATCGCCAAGCCCGCAAGGGGGGCTTGGGATCTCTTTGCCAACCTGGAGAAAGAAGCTGGGAAAAGGCCGTCCACGGACATAGCATAGGCCAGCCTTGATGTCCCTATGGTCCCGGATTCGTCGGCGCCGAGGATCGAGACCAATGCTCCCACTCCGACAACGAGAAACGCCACTCCCGACAGACCACGGACTGAGCCGAAGATTGATGAGCCCGCATCCAAGAGCGGGCTCTTTGAATGGGCGAGGGTGGACTGGTCCACCACTCCCACGACCACGAAGTTGGTTGCCAGATAGAAGCCGGCCACGATGATCATCCCGATCACCATCGCCCTGGGAATCGTCTTCTGGGGGCGATCAATCTCATTCGAGGGCAGGGTCGACAGCTCGAAGCCGGCATAAGCCCAGAATATCAGCACAAACGCCTGACCGAAGTCCCCGAAGCCGCCTTTGGAAAAAGGCGTCAAATTTGAGAGAGCCGCACCCGGATGGAGGCCGATTAGAGCCAATCCGCCAACCACGACTAGGAGCAAAGGTCCGAGCTTGGCGATCGTGAGGATGTCGTTGAATCTGCCAGCAGCTCTGATCCCGAATGCGTTCGTTGCGAACACGAGCAGCATGAATGCGACTTTAAGAGGCACTCCCGAGCCCCAGCCAAGATCCGGGAACAGCGCCGCGCCATAAGTTGCGAATGCCACAGGGAACACCGCAAGCGAGAGCCATTCTGCCAAGAATAGGCCCCAGCCAACGATGAATCCGGAAAACAGACCCGAAACTTCCTTCACATACGCATAGGGCCCTCCGACTCTGGGCATCATCGCGGCACAATGAGAGAACGAGAGAGCGATGACAATTGCCACGCCTCCTGCAGCCAGCCAGACAAGAAGAGAAGCGGGGCCCACGAGCCGTGCACCGATAGCCGCCGCGACATAGATATCTGCTCCGATGATAGAGCCTACAACGAGACCTGTGACGTCGAAGGTGTTCAGCTTCCTTCTCAGTACGACCTTCCTGCTCAGGCTCTCACCTCCCGGAATCAAAAACGACCGCGACCCGAAGCTAGCGTGAGACTATATTGAATTTCTCTGTGTCCGGACATTCATAAGAATGCCTCCCCAGCAGATTTGATTCGATGATGGCTCCAAGAGGAAAGTAGTAGTCTAGCACGGCGCTGGAATCGCAAGATCGAAATCTGTCCGGTGTCGAAAGTTCAAATCCGGCTCTCCGCACACATCCGCTGCCGGATTGCATCAGGGGTACAGAGGCTTGCCCTCAGGCAGCTGCTGTGTGATGCAGTGCACATCCCCTCCTCCAATGCTGATGTGCTCGCACCGAACACCAACAATCTCGCGCTCGGGAAAAAGAGAGGCGAGGGTCTCACGGGCAGAATTGTCTTCTCGAATTCCATAAGTCGGGAAAACAACTGCGCCATTGGCGAAGTAGAGGTTGACATAACTGGGCGTTATGGAAACCCTTCCAACCAACATCGACCTCGGCTGGACCATTCTAACAACCTCCAGGGGTCGTCCTTTGGCATCAGTAGCGGATTCCAGGCGAGCCAAGTTCTCCTCTAGGTTCCGATAGTTCGGATCTGAGTTGTCACCTGTGTGCGCAGCTAGCACAACATGGGACATTGCGAACCCGGCAACTCCGTCAACGTGTCCATCAGTCATGTCGTCCTCGACTCCTCTGGCGAGCCAAACTACCTTTCTTATGCCCAGATAGCTGGCGAGGATTTCCTCGACCCCCTCCCGGGACATGCTCGGGTTGCGGTTGACATTGAGCAGGCATTGCTCGGTCGTCAGCAGTGTACCATCGCCGTCGACGCTTATCGCCCCTCCTTCGAGGACCATTGGCGCATCGTAACGCCTGATCCTCAATCGCTCTGACAGGAAGATCGGCAGTCCGTCGTCCTTCTCGCACAGCTGTTTATGACCCCAGCCATTGAACCTGAAATTCGCGAGAGCAAGCCCGTTGTCCCCCCTCCGGACGAAGATCGGACCGTTGTCTCTTGACCACGAATCATCAAGCGCCACCTCGATCATCTTCGCTTCGGGACCAAGTCTCCTCCGCGCCTCCAGGGCTGTCGAGGGATCAGCGAGGACCGTCACGGGGTCAAAGCGGTCAATCGCCTTAATGACATCAGAGTAGGCCCTCTTCGCGTCCTCAAAGTGTCCGTGCCAAGTTTGTTCCCTACACGGCCAGGAAATGAAGCATCCGGAATGCGGACCCCATTCCGCCGGCATTCTGAATTCGTCCTCTGCGGGCGTCTGTCGCGCTTTCTCGCTAGCGTCTCTCATGGCCATGCCTCGACCCCCTCGTCTTTATCAGGTCTCCGTAGGTATGCGGCCTGCGCGTGTCGAAGAATCCGAAGAACGAGCGGGCATCTCGGATCTGCGACAGGTCCAGGTCCACAAACACCGTCTCCGAACGGCTCGTGGATGCGCGCCTGAGGACCTTGCCCCATGGGTCAGCAACGAAGCTGCCACCATAGAACTTGATTTTCTCTTCCTGGCCGACGCGATTCACGGCAGCAACGAATACCCGATTCATTATTGCCTGTGCCCTCATCACAAGCTCCCACTCGGGACGGGAGTCGAAATCCGGCCTTATTAGCTCGGAGCCTATCGCACTGGGGTAGATCAGGATCTCCGCGCCCTTGAGGGTCAAGGTCCTGGACACCTCCGGGAACCATTGGTCCCAACATATGCCAAGGCCGACTTGGACATCGCCCATACGGGCTACAACATATCCCCCGTTTCCAGGCTTGAAGTAGAGATCCTCTCTGTATCCCTCTGAGTCCGGAATGTGGACCTTGCGATAAGAAGCCTTCACCTTCCCACTCCTATCTATCAGCGCGAGCGAGTTGTAACAGGTCCTCGCATCCACGACCTCTGCGAACGGCAGGACCACCGCGGCTCCGGCCTCCCTTGCGACATCTTTGAATTCGGTCATGAGTCTTTTGTGATCTGGGAAACGTGCTGTCTGAGCTTCGTGGTCTTCGAACTGGCCCACATAGCGGTTCGTGAACAACTCGGGCAGTATCCAGAGGTTGACATCCTTTGCAGAGGAGGCGCCTATCGCGCGCTTCGCAGCGGCGACGTTTTCCTCGGGCCTCGGCGAGCACGTCATTTGGACGAGAGCGATTCTGAATTCCTCCGAGGCATTGCTGGACAGGACACTACACTTCCACGTCCTGCAATGAATACCCACTCTAATACGCTTTCGAATACTGCTGATTCTCCAGGAACGAGAAGAAAAAGACTGGCTTAATTCAATGATGGACCCTACATCCTCGGAAAAGCTCATAGGGGAGGAAAGGCGATTCAGAGTCGGGTGGTCAGATTTCGGCGGTTGCCAAGAACCTGGGGAGAAATGTCCGAGAAGGAAAGGTCAGAGTGAAAGGCGGGAGGATTTGGTACAGGAGAGTCGGAATGGAGAGGAAGAACATCCCGCTAATAATACTTCACGGCGGACCTGGTGGTTGTCATGACGCCTACGAACCGCTCGAGGCGCTTTCGGATGAGCGGCCCGTGGTGTTCTATGACCAACTGGGATGTGGCAATTCCGACAAACCAGAAGATGACTCACTGTGGACGATAGACAGATATGCCGAGGAGCTTGCCCAGCTGCGCCAATCGCTTAAGCTCGAACGCAGCCACCTTCTTGGCCATTCATGGGGGGCAACGCTTGCCGCACACTACATGATATCGCACAGGCCCGCGGGAATTGTCTCTCTCACGCTGTCAAGTCCATTCTTGAGTGGTCCCTTGTGGGAGAAGGACCAAAGGAGGTTCCTTTCTAAGATGCCAAGTGGAGTCCGGAGGATCGTCAAGGGGGCAGCGATCTCCAGGAACTTCTCCAGCAAAAAGTACCAAAACGCCGTGATGAAGTACTATAGGAAGCACATATGTCGGCTAGATCCCTGGCCTGAATGCCTGAAAAGATCCTTCTCCAAGACAGCCTTGAATGTATATGAGTACATGTGGGGCCCCAGCGAGATTACGATCACCGGGACCTTGAAAGACTATGATTGCACCGAGAGGCTCAAGAGAATCAGAGTGCCGACGCTATTCCTATGCGGCAAATATGACGAAGCCTCGCCGGGAACCACTGCTAACTTCAATAGTAAGTTGCCGGGCTCGGAACTCGTTGTGTTCCAAAGATCATCGCACATGACCTTCTTGGAGCAGACAAACGATTATCTGAAGGTCTTGCGGACCTTCATGATGCGCAGTGAGAAGCGCTACCGAGGAGGGCAATCCAAGGTGTGAACCCGACCGAATTCGATGAACTGTCAACTCACTCACGCCATCGAAAAGGAAAGAAGGAAGGAGTTTAGCTCGGTGCTAAAATCGCCAAATTGAAATTTGGCCAGTGTCGAAAGTTTAAATCCGGCTCAGTTCGAACTGCGGTGTCACACATCTATTTCCAGAGACTGGTGTACTTCTTCGTCAGATACTGAACAAACGGTTCGGGTGTCAGAGAAGTGCCGGTGACTTTCTCGACAAGTTCCCCTGGGTCGTACATAGCTCCCCAATGTTGAACGTTGTCTCTTAGCCAGTCAATGGCTATTCCTGGCCTGCCTTTTTCAACCTCGTCAGACCAGGCGCGATTCTCTTGCTCCATCTTCCGCAAGAACATGCCGCCATACACATTGCCCAAGGCATAGCTCTGGAAGTAACCGTAGCATCCGGCGCTCCAGTGCACATCCTGGAGGACTCCTTCTCCATCATGATCAAATCGAACTTGAAGATACTTGTCATATAGATCGTTCCAAACCTGAGGCAACTCGGAGACCTCCACCCTACCTTCGAAGAGATCGCGTTCAATCTCGAAACGGATTACTATGTGAAGTGGATATGTGAGCTCGTCAGCTGAGATTCGTGTCTTCGACGGCTCAACCTTGTTGATTGCTCTGAGCAGGTCGTCAAGCTGAACACCGGAGAATGCACTACCAGTGAACTCCTTCAGCCTCGGCAGGTAGTACACCCAGAAACTGCGCGAGCGCCCGAGGATGTTCTCCGCGAATCTCGACATGGCCTCATGGATCCCCATGCTGGCAGCTCTCCCCACAGGTTGATACATCCAGTCACGGTTCAGATTCTGCTCATACAAAGCATGACCAGACTCATGCAATCCGACGAGCAAGGCATTGAACGGATCGTCCTCATGGTAGTGCACCGCGATTCTCACGTCGTTGAAATAACCACTAGTGAATGGATGTTCGGTCTCGTCAATTCTACCGCAGGCCTTCTCCGAGGTCGTGTCATAGCCAATCAGGGCCGCAGCGTCTCTCACGATATCGCGCTGGGTGCTTATCGGGACATGCCTCTTCATGACGGAAGCGTCGACTTCTCCCGAGGCCTTGCTGTACTTTCGAACGAGAGGCACGAGCGACCCCCTCAAGTCCGCCAGCAACCTGGCCACCTGCTCATGCGTCATTCCTTTGTCGTAGTCATCTATCATCGCGTCGAACACACATGATGCACCCCTAGCATGCATTGTCGCTTCCGCACGTTTGATGCTCAAATCAACCAGCTTCTGCAGCTCGGGCTCGAACATCTTCCAGTTACGCGCCGCCTTCGCCCTCGCCCAAACATCCCTCGCAGTCGCCATCTGGCTTGCCAAGTCCGCTGCAAGACCCTCCGGCACACTCGCCTCTATGTCGTGCTCTCTCCGGAGCAGATGCAGGTTCCTGCGCTGCACATCATCAAGTGAACCGCTCCTTCTCTCAGACTCTGTCAACAGAGTCCCGAGTTCGTCGCTGGTCAACATACGATGACTGACGCGCTCCAAGATGTTCAGCTGGTCGCTTCTTAGCCTTATTCCTTGTGGCGGCATGAATGTCTCGAGGTCCCAATTCATGAGCAGCTGCACTGAGCCTACAAGAGCGATTTCGCGATACTTTTCCATCAGCTTGTTGTACGACTTCATCGCCATTTCCCCGACCACGAATCATGTGTCTGTCCTATTTACTTTCGCAGTTCTAATGTGGCAACAAGATTCTGATTGAGAAAGAGCCAGCCGTTCAGGTTCACATGCAAGTTCAAAGGGAAACCATGGTCACGAGGAAAAGAAAAGGAAAGGTTTTTATCTCGGGACCAAAAACGCCTGATTGAAAAATGGCCAGATGTCTAGGTTTACATCCGGCTCTCTGCATACTTCCCGAAGAGACCAGTGCCCAGAGCCAAGAAGAGGGTCCAGGCTGCGCAGTCGACAGCCTGGACACGTTGGTTTGCAGGAATGTCTCACCCTGGATGCCATCGAACATGTACAGTGTGGTCGGACCGCCGCCCCAGCCGACCTCCAGGCGTGCGCGACACTCCTCGAAGGACCTCGTCAACATCTCCAATGCCCCGCCTGGGTTCCGCTCACCGGTTCATGGCCCTCTTGAACAAGGGCACAGCAATCGTAAGCAGGACAGCGCCGAACACTGCGAGGACGATGACATCGGTGATTATCGCCTCGGTCCCCGCACCCAGCACCATGACCTTCCTCATCGCGCTCGCAGCGTAAGTGAGAGGCAGGAAGTTCGCCAGGGTCTGCATGAATGACGGCATCTGCTGAATCGGAAAGAAGACCCCGCTCAGGAACATCATGGGGAACATGAGCGTCATCATCACCATCGTGGCCGTCTCCTCCTTGTCAGCAAAGGAAGTTATCAAGATCCCGAGCCCCACGAAGCTGAATACCGTGAGCAGTATGAGGAGGACCACGAGAAGGATGCTCCCGTGGATGATAACGCCGAAGAGCAGCACTGACATCAGAAGTATGATGAAACCTTGGACCAAGCCCCTGGTCGTCTGGGCCATTACCTTGCCCAAGATGATCGCCCAACGGCTCGTTGGCGACGCCAACATGCCGTCCAACGTTCCCGTGTCTTTCTCGTAAGAGATCGCGTGCGGCAGGCCCGTCATGAGCGACATCATAACGACCATGGCCATTATCCCCGGAGCCACGAACTCGAAGTAGTTCGGGGTCCCGGGGACGATACCCTTCAACTGGACGCTGTATGGCTTCAGCACGGCGGGGGCTTGCTGGAGCGAAATGTCGTATGTCTGGTTGAGGTTATGCATCGCCAGCTGCGAACCCAGTTGCTCGATGATCTGCGTCAAGACGCTCTGTATCATCGATGATATCTGCGGGTTCGACTGGTCGGTCATGATAGTGATGTAGCCCTGCCTGCCAGACAGGAGATCTGACGTGAAATTCGAAGGCACGATGATGCCACCGCTCACCTTGCCCTCTTGGATCATCGTCTTGATGTCGTCAAAGCCGGTGGCATCGCGCAAGTCCATCACGCCCGTCAGATTGTTCACGGCCTCCAGCTGGGATACGAAGCTGCTGCCCAGAGATGTGCCGTTGACCATCTCGTCCTGGTTTGCGAGCGCCACAGGCTGGTGGCTCAAGCTGTTCCCAGTCGGGAAGATGAACCCGACCATCATCATCATGAAAAGAGGCATGATGATAAGCATGGCCACTCGGAGCTTGCTCCTGCTGAACTCCAGCAGATCCTTCCAGCAAATCCATGCGCTGTGTCTCAGGACCCTTCTCACGCCCATGAACTCACCTCACCCTCCTATTGGGCCGCCACCCGCCAGGCCCGCCTCTGTGAACAGGGGCAGGAGCTTTCGCCACCGTATCCCTCACTTCGTGACCTGTAATGTGGAGGAAGACATCCTCGAGGGTCGGTTCAAGGTTCTTCACTGTTCGTATCTGAGCGCCGTTCTTCCGAAGGACATCAATCAGGGTATCGAACGAGTCGTTCCCCACAGAGCTGACCTTGATGCGCGTCGGATCGGCCTGAACAACCGAGCTGACGGATGCCAGAGCTTTGACGGATGACAGTATGCTCGTGTCGAGGTTTGATATCTCGAACTCGAATAATGTCGTGTCGTTCCCAGAGATGGACCTCTTCAGGCTAGCCGATGTGTCGAGGGCCACGATCTTCCCATGGTCCATGATCCCGATCTTGTCGCAGAGCATGTCCGCCTCGGTCATCATGTGAGTCGTGAGGATGATCGTGGTCCTGTCCTCGATGTTTATCCTTCGCACGAGCTCCCTGATCTCTGCCGTCGACTGCGGATCCAGGCCGAGCGTCGGCTCGTCCAGGAACAATATCTCGGGCTGGTTCACCAGGGCGCGTATGACGTTGATCCGCTGCTTCATGCCAGTGGAGTACGTGTCAATCCTGTGGTCCGCCCATTGCTCCATGCGCACGAAGCTGAGGAGCTTGCCGATCCTCTTGCTTAGGACATCCCTTGGAATGTCGTACAGCTTACCGAAGAGCGTGAGGTTCTCCCTAGCCGTCAACTCGTCATACATGATCATCTTCTCGGACACGAGACCTATGTGCTCCCTGACTTTGCCATCTTCCTTCTGGACATCAAAGCCCGCGACGGTCGCAGCCCCCTCAGTCGGGACGCTAAGTGTGGACAGCATCCTAATGGCGGTTGATTTGCCCGCCCCATTAGGACCCAGTAGGCCGAATATCTCCCCCTTGTTCACCTCGAAGGAGACGTGATCGACCGCGGTGAAATCCCCGAACTTCTTCGTCAAATTAGTGGCTTTGATCGCAACATCCGACATGGTCTCACAACCTATCCTAGCTTGCACTTTCTCGTCTCATTCCGCTCCAACTTTGACGTGATGCCCCTGATTCTCTTCATCGATTCGTGAAGAGATGAGACGTCCCCCGAATCCAGGGATGAGAGATTCTTCATGACGGTCTCTCTTGCGTCTCTCGTGAACTCCCTGATGGCATCTCTACCAGCTTCTGTGATTGTGATAATGACCACCCTCCTGTCGTCCGTGTCCGTGACCCTCTCGACCAGACCTTCGCATATGAGCCTGTTGACAAGGAGGGTCATGTATGGTTTCGAGATCCCCATGTGTATCCCTATCTCTGACATACGCACAGGGCCGTGCTTCCAGACCGCCCGGAGGACGAAGCGGCTTGGGTCGAACTTCTTGGAACCTGGATGGGAACCTTCTCTCGATACTCTGCGGAAGAAGATCGGAAATGAGTCCAGGATATCGTCAGCGATGTCCTCAAGCTTTTTTCGGTTAGTATCCGTCACAGGAGCCGCCAATTTCAGTTCCCCTATTTAACTATTCTCAAACTAAACCATTTTTGAGGAACATCGGGAGAAGAATAGTGCAGAGATACTTCATCTCAGAAAGGAACCTAGGCGGCCGGATGCATCGAGCTCTGAGCGATGGTCCCAAGAAGAAGGGTTGGTCCTTCCTCAGGCTCAGGTTTTGGTTTGAACATGAGAAAGCGCATGCTGCGAGAGCACTGCCAGATTTTCGATTTCCGCGAACGAGGTAACATTCATTGCTGGCAGAGATCCCCTTCGCGCAGTCGGAAGGAGTTTAGCTCGGTGCAACAATCCTCTGATTCAGAGGAAGCCATCCGTTCGATCCCAAATCTGGCTCCATTTGCGGTTTGAATATTGACTCACAGTTGGAAACTAGAATGTGCGAGGGCCCGGATATCAGCCACCCGCTCGATCGCCCTTCTCACCTTCGCGATCCCGCGTAGGTACTGAGGATTTCGTTTCCTTCTGATAGGGTGTGCTCATCCAACTGTTCCACTGAGTGCTCTTTGAGAATCTCTCTCACGACATCTCTCGCATCGAGAACCATCCTGTCGGACATCGTCGCCCCGTAGAGTTCCATTCTCTTGTTCCTGATTAACATCTGGCTCCTGAAGTTCCTCACGGTATGAGGATCGTTTAGGAAGGTGTTCCCTTGCCCCACCCTCTCGATGACCTTTAACGCGGCAGATTCCTCAGTCACCGGGAAGTCCCTCATGAACGCGCGGTACTCCTCCCACATCGCGGAGTCTATCACGACCTGCTCCAGGGAGCATCCCTTGTCGAGGTCCAACCCCCCTATGCCCGAGCAGAGGTCTGTCCCCGACATCGTCGTCAGCATCATCGCGGAGACCTCGCCAAATGATATAGGCACCCCTGGGACCTCGCCATCGATCCCTAGGATGCCGGTCATTTTCGGAAGGCCGTACCGGCGAGCCATCTGCGCTGCTGCAGCGAAAATCATCGGGGCCTCAGGGCCTCGGTAACCTATGAGACCCGTAACCACGTTTCCGAGAGTCGCTTCTGAACAGTATATGTGAGGAGCCCCAGGAGCTGCGGTCTGAGTGACGACCAGGCTCGCGAGGTTCTCGATGTTCAGCGTAAGGATGGTGCCCGCGAGCGTCACGGGCGCCGTCATTCCTCCCATGCACATGGACATCGATATGATCGGAATCCCAGCTCGAGCGTATTCCACCTGCGCCTCCACAGCCCCTTTCTCGAACACCAGCGGGGGTACGATGCAGCTCAAGACGGAAAACAAAGGTCGCTTCTTGAGCTTCTCGGGACCGCCGGCGACCAGCGCCCCGAGGGCAATCTGAGTCTTCGCATCCGGTATGCCAAGTGTGCCTGACCCGGCCGAACCAAGGATGTGTTTCGTCGTGTTCTGAAGAGATACCCAGAGCTCGTTGGCGAACTGCGCATGAGCGGCAACGTCGGATGTCGTAACAATCGGCCAGAACGCATCCACAGGGTCCATCGCATCAGTCAGCCTCGCGAAATCCGCGAGGTCTCTGCTCGTGGCCTTCCGCCTCTCTCCCGTCTCGAGATCCGTCATGAAGACCGTGACCCCTCCAGTGGAAACGAACGGGAAGCGCTCGACGGGAATCTTGAGATCGCGCTTTGGATCCCTGGCACCGAGGGTGATTGCCTTCGGCGCCTTTTTGACCGCGTCGTTGACGACCTTCTCCGGGATTTTGGCGACCTTCTTCTTGGGGTCCACTTCCGCTCCCGCGTCTCGAAGCATATTCAGGACGCTCTGGCTGTGAATGAGGACGCCAATCCTCTCAAGGCATTCGATGCTCTGCGCGTGGATGAGATCTTCTTCCTGCCTTTCCATGAACCCGAATCTGAGAACGGCCACTGTGACCCCCCCTTTGGCCTGAAAGACGACATGCCATTTATCGGTTTGCTTCGTGACGACAAGAAGAGAAGAGAGGTTTGACTCGATGAAAGGTCTTCTGATTGACCCGAAGCAAGGAGTACAAGCACACAGACTGTCCGGTGCCCCAGAAAAAGACATAGGGGTGGAAAGGTAATGGCGCCCTCAGGTGGTTTGAACGGTAGAAGCATCGCTAATATTAGACGCGGTAGTAGCTGTGAGCATAGCATTGGGCGCGCTGTTTACAGTCATGGAGCTGCGTGGAATGTCTAGGGATAGGAAGACTCACCTCGTGCTGGACGTGTTTAACCATGTCACCACGACTGACTACATGGGGCACTGGGCCAAGATCAGGGATACGGAATTCAAAGACGGGAAGGACGCGGAAGACAGGTGTTCGCTTGCGTCAATCGCGCTTATCGCCTGTTACACAGATGCGATCGCACTGTTAATCAGGAGGAAGCTGGTGGATCCCGAGTTGATCTTCGACTTGATTGATTTTGACCTCGTCTGGAAAAGACTCGGACCATGGGTTCAGTACCAGAGAGAGCGGTACAACGAATATTTCTTCGAGAATCTCGAGCCTGCGGCTGAGAAGAACATCGAGTATGCTCGGGCGCGGAAAGCAAGCAGAGAACCAGGGGTGTAGTTTCCCCCCGGGACATCTGTTTCTTGCGGGTAGAAAATACTCTCACAATTGCTTCCCTTTGGGACCTTCTCAAATCCGACTTGATTCGAATCGGTCATACTGGCTATATAAAGACCTTGATGCAGAGGTACGGTAGAAACGCTCAAGAAACGAATCGTTCTTGATACTTCGTCTATGGAAAGGCGCTCCGACGCACAATATCTCGCAGAAGGGGATGCAGGTGGCAAGCTCTTCCCAAGAAGCTTCCGACATAAAGAGACTAGCACGGTGTTCACTGGACCAGCTCTACAAGCTGCTAGAAGCGCGCCCCGAGGGTCTCTCCACATCAGACGGTGAAAGGAAGCTTAGGGAGCACGGTCCAAATGTGCTCCCGGAGGTCAGAAGGACTCCAATCACCCACAAGGTTGTCGCCCAACTCACGAACCTCTTCAATGTCCTGCTGGTTTTCGCGGCAGTCTTGTCATTCATCACCGGGTACATCTCGAATGATGCAGGCTCGATCGAGATGGGGGTCGCAATCCTCTTTGTCGTCGCGGCGAGCGTATTCTTCAGCATCTACCAGGAGCACCGGGCGGAGCGAGCCGTGGAGGCCTTGCGCCGACTAGTGCCAGAGAATGTCAGGGTCCTCCGAGACGGAAAAACGACACAGATGGTGGTGTCTCGCATCGTCCCGGGCGACGTGATCGTCCTCGAAGACGGGGACAGAGTACCTGCTGACGCACGTCTAATCACCGCCTTCGAAATCTCTGTCGACAACTCGATCCTCACGGGCGAATCGGAGCCCCAACCCCGAGGCGACAGTTGCAGTTGCGACGCGAACTGCGAGGTCCAGGACCTGCCCAACATCGTGCTTGCAGGAACAATCATTACATCAGGCACGGGGACGGCAGTCGTCTTGGCGACAGGCAGCAAGACCCACTTCGGCCAAGTTGTAGGGATCGCAGGTGCGGTCGAGGAACCTCTAAGCCCTCTGCAGAGAGAGGTGAACTACACCGCCAAGCTGGGCTTCATCGCCGCCATCGCCATCGGGATCGTCTTCCTCTTGATCGCGCTGGAATTCATGCACCTCAGACTATCCGAGAGCCTGCTCTTCATGATAGGCGTGATGGTCTGCCTCGTTCCCGAGGGCCTTCAGGTCACCCTCACTCTCGCCCTGGCTATCAGCAGCCTCGCGATGTCGAAACGGAACGTAGTTGTCAAGCGGCTGTCCGCCGTCGAGACACTGGGTTCGACGACGGTCATCTGCACCGACAAGACCGGAACGATCACCGAGGGCCAGATGACTGTCCGCATTGCTTGGATGGGAGGGCGGTTGCTGCAGGTATCTGGCGAGGGATACGAGCCAGAGGGCAAGATCCTCCTTGCGGGAAGGGAGGTCAAGGCCTCGGACCTGAGGGACCTACGCACCCTGTGCGAGATTGCGGCTCTCGACAATAAAGCCACTTTGGTCCCTCCACTCGACAGGCGCAAGTACAGATGGAGCGCGGTCGGCGATTCCACAGATGCTGCGCTCCTTGTCCTCGCGGCGAAGGCGGGCATCGATCCAAAGAGGACTCTAGAAGAGCAACCGCGAGTCGGGATGATCCCGTTCGACTCCAGGCGCAAGATGATGACAAGCCTGCACCAGCGTGGCGGAATCGTGACGGCCTATGTCAAAGGGGCGGGCAATGAAATCCTGGAGCGCTGCGAGACCGCGCTCTGGAGCGACAAGACGGTTCCGATGACCCCGGAGCTATCAAGACAGGTTCGCAACCAGATAGACGCTTTCGCCCAAGAGGCATACAGGGTAATCGCCTTGGCCGTGAGAACGCTCCCGGAGGCGGTGCCAAAGTATGATTCGGCGTCAGTGGAAACGCACTTGACCTTCGTTGGGCTCGTCGCGATCCTGGACCCTCCTCGACGTGATGCTGCACAGGCGGTTCAGAAGGCAAGGAGTGCTGGCATCAGAATCGTGATGCTGACTGGTGACCATGAACTGACTGCGGCCGCGATTGCCCGGAGAGTCGGAATAATCACCTCGCCGGAAGGTGTCGTGATGTCGAGCGAGAGGCTGGTTGAGAAATCCGATGAAGAGATCTCAGAGCTCCTCGACGCGGAGGAGTTGGTCTTCGCACGAATCACACCGGAGCAGAAACTCCGAATTGTTCGGCTTCTCAAGAAGAAAGGCGAGACGGTGGCAGTAACCGGCGATGGCGTGAACGACGCGCCGGCCCTACTTGAGGCAGATATCGGCATCGCGATGGGGATCGCAGGGACCGACGTGGCTCGAGAGTCATCGGACATGGTCCTCATCGACGACAACTTCGCGTCGATTGTCAGCGGTGTTGAAGTCGGACGCTCTGTGTTCGACAACCTGAGAAAGTTCATCGTATATGTCTTCAGCCACAACTGGGCAGAGCTCGTTACTTTCATAGTGTTCGTCATGCTGCAGACGCCTCTTCCATTGGCCGTCGTGGGTGTACTCACGATTGACCTGCTGTTGGAGATCCCTCCCTCCCTGTCTCTGACTATCGAGCCTCCAGAGCCTGGAATCCTGGAGCGGCCGCCCAGGTCGAGGAAGAGCCGCCTGCTCGACATGAGAACTCTAGCCAGATCGTGCTACATCGGCACTCTAACGGGCCTGGTTGCCATCATTTGGTGCTTCAGTGTGTGGAACGAGGCTGGCTGGTCTCTTGGCACGCCGGATATCGCTGACAGGTCCGCCTATCTGAAGGGGACTACGGTTGTACTAGTTGGCATCATGGCCGGTCAGCTGGGGAACCTATTCGCATCTCGGACCAGCGTCAGGTCGACCTTCAGCCTGGGTCTCGCAAGGAACAAGTGGCTGCTGCCAAGCCTCGCGGTTGAGTTCTCGGTCCTTCTGGCGATCGTATATCTGCCATTCCTTCAGTCTGTCTTTGGAACGAGGGCTCTGGAGCCTGTCCTGTGGCTATACCTTCTCGCCTTCGCACCAGTCATCTTGCTGCTGGAAGAAGGCAGGAAGCTCGTCCTCAGGGTCACCCTGCCAGCCCCGGCAGTGCATCTGCCGTCTCCCGTGACACTCAAGTTGCGGGAGGAGGCGCTGACCCAGGCTGCAGTTCGGAGACCGAAGGCTCCATTCAAGGAGACCGGCCCGCCCTTGGTCATGCTGAGCTTCTCCTCGATTGATATGCGGGATGCTCTGCCGGTCGCCATCGGCGTTGCGGAGCAGTCTGGTTCGAAGGTGCTGATCGCCTCTGACCGCAAGCTCCCCGATTCGTTCGGAGCGTTCCTCTCATCGGAATCCAATGTCAAATCCCAGTACATCGGCCTGGAGGCTGCAAAGGGACCCAAAGGGATGCGGGCTGCGGCGAAGGCACTCAAGAGGTACGCGGAGCGCGCAGGGTCGGAGATGATTGTGCTACCTGTCAGTCGAGACGTGTTTGCCGGCAGAAACTCCAGAAAGAAGGTCGGATGGATTGAGGAATTCTCTGGGAAAAGAGTAATCCTTGTGAGCGGGCCTCCGAAGCGCCCCCGCACTATGGAGCGCCCGCGTCGGCTCCTGCTCCCCGTCCTTGACGAATTCCATCCAGAGCCGTTTGTTCTTGCGGGCGCCCTGACTTCGTCCTCATCCTTCCCTGATGTGGACGTCGTGGCTGCGAGAGTGATTCAGATACCGCAGACGATCCCCCTGTATTCGACCTATCGTCCAGAGTCGCTAGTGGACGCAGAAAAGGAACTGTCCTTCTTGAAGACCATCCGCGGATTGCCAGTACTTCATCGGCTGAGCTCTAGGGTCCTGCTCGTTCGAAACACAGTAGGGGACCTCATCGACTTCGCCGAGAAGCGCCGGGTCGACCTAATCATCCTCCGAGGGGACTGGTCCGAGAGCCGTCACGGGTTCCTGCCAAAGAGGGAAAGAAGAATTGCAGCGAAGGCTCACTGCGCTGTGGCAGTGCTGATGCCTTCAGCCCACTAGATTCATTCGCCGATAAAGAGGTTGGCTCACACTCGACCTCGACGGATGGAACTCATACGAGCGAGCTGGCCAAAAACGTAATGACGGGTTAGAGGGAAGCGAACGTTATCTACGTGCGCACTCCGAATGGGAGAAATCATGAATTCATAGTGACGATTGGGTCGAGGCGGGTGTAAAATGTCCTGGAAATCACCAACTAGTCAAGTTCGAGAAACGAGTCTAGCTCGGTGCAACAACATCTGATTGACGGGAAGCTAGACGTTCGACCTCACACACGGCTCACCGAGGGGAAAGACAACAGGGAAGGAAGGGCGACGGTCATGGGAGCAGCTATTGGCAACGAACCCCTCGATATTCCTCTCCTGGCATGGGTCCACGCACGCTTCGTCTTCCGGAATCGGGGACTATGTGGGTCTGCTCTGTCAGTCTATGCAAGCAGGCCAGCGGCCCTTAGCTCTTGTGTGATCTTGTCGACGGCGATCTCGACATCCTCTGGCTTTCGGGCACCAGTGCACACGAGCTTCCCGCTGCCAAACAGAAGCACGACCACCTTCGGTGAGTCGAGACGGTACACGAGTCCAGGAAATTGCTCAGGTTCGTACTCGACCTTCTCAAGACCAAGGCTGATGGCTATTGAGTTGAGATTGATCTTCGCTCCGAGGTCGCTTGAGGCGACGATGTTCTGCACCTCTATCTTGGGCGTGGTTTTGATCACAATTCCCGCAGCCTCGATCTTCTTGACCACCTTGCTGATTGCCGTCTCTACCTGTTCAAGGCTCTTGCCGCCGGTGCATACAGCCTTTCCACTCCTGAAAAGCAGAGTCGCCGTCTTCGGTTCTTTGAGCCGGTAGATTAGCCCGGGAAACTGCTCTGGGTCATATTCCGCACCATCAAGTGCAAGCACGATCGCCTTAAGATCTAGCTCCGTCCCGAGAGATGTCGAAGCGACAACGTTCTCTATCTTTATCACTGCCATAGGATCCACACCGGCCTTACGGTATCAGAATAGGTATCTAATAAGCGAGTACGTCGTTCGCGGTGCAGGTCGTGCAAGTCGAAGAATCGAGTTCAGCTCGGCGGAATAATCCACTGATTGAAGAAGAGCCAGAACTCCGAGTCCACATACAGCTCATCGTCAGCAAGAAACTGATGGGAAAGGGGTTTGTTGGGCATATATCAGCCAGATTCAAAGCTTCAAGATGTTCCGTGCCTTGTTCTCGTCGCTGACAGCTAGCGCCACATGCACATGCTTCGAGTCCTTGTCGAGCATGTACGCGGCATCGATGTTGATGCCTTCCTTGGCGAGAGCCCTTGAGACTCGGGCGAGCTCTCCCGGTTTGTCCTCGAGCTTGGCCACTAGCAGATTCCTCTCGGAAAACTGCATGTTGGATTGGCTGAGGCTTCTGCGGGTCTTCTCGGGGTCGGACGTTACCATTCTCACGACCTCGGCTTGAGGCTCTGTCGAGATTGAGCGTATATTTACGCCATCCTTCTCCAGGACCTCGGTCACCCGCGCCAGCTCTCCCGACCTGTTCGCTAGTTTCACGCTGAACTCTTTTTCCATATTCTTTCACTCCTTTCACGAGAACAAGTGCGCAAGAGATCTCCACCGCTTAGGAGACAGAGAAGAATCACGTCTTGACCCAGTGCAACAACATTCATCTGCTTCGTCGTTCAACCATGTGCTGGTGCTACACGATATGACGGTAGCCGCTGACCATGGTATAGGCTAGATCTGAACAGGCGAGAGCCCAGCAATGAAGATCAGTAGCAACTGGCACGCCGGCTGGAAGACTCAGAAGCTCCGCAAGGAGCGTGTGGGAAGAGATCCTTAACAACTAGAAATATACTGCCGCCACACGGTCAGAAAAGACCATAGGGAAGAAAAGGCATGAATAAGTGGCAAGGGGGGTGTGATGATCTCATATCTTAGGTCGCCAAGAAGGAAGAACCGAAATATCAGGCAGAGAGTCAGCAGGGATCGGAAGGGAAGGCAGAGCAGAAAATCATAGGGAATACGACTGATGACGGAGAAAGGATCAGGTTTTCAAGTGTGTACGCGGCTCCCTGCATACAACAGGTTTGACACGAGCGAAGTCCGTGGAGCTGTTCTAGACATTGATCTACTCAATGGGTTGATGATGCGCATGGGCCTGGATTTCCGCTAAGAATCCAACAATGACTGATGCTGGATACTGTAGTTGCACGCATCCAATAGGAGGACACCCGTGGTCGATTCTATTGCGGGTCAATTAATAGGACCAAAAGATATTCGGACTTTCTGTCATGGTATCCAAACTTCGGCTGACACTTGGGATCCTCTTGGTGGGGTTCGTAGTCGAAGGGACATTCGAGGCATACACATACATCAACCACAGCTACCAATTGCCCTACGCGTCCTACATCTTCATCCTCGGCCCTTTCGTTACACTGTTTGGCCTTTCCGTCCGTTGGATCGGCCGCTTCGAGGGGGATGTACTCATCAGTCGGCGATTCCGACACGCTCACTGGGCGTTTGTCCTCAACATTCTGGCCCTTATGCTGGCCATCGCTCCTGTGGTCTGGTACGGTTCAATGTCGGGCGCATCGATTCCTCCGTGGGTGGAGCGGGAATTCGGGGCTGCAATCGTGGCCTCCCTGCTCTTCACTTTTGCGACCTATGTCTTCGTTGCCTTTGAGCTAGCGGCTGATTTCGGCAAAGCCCTTCTTCTCATCGCTTTCGGTTGGGCCAGTGTTGTTTCCATCTGGATCGGACTTGCTTATGCTCAGGAACTCGGAACGATCATCATAATCTTCCAGAACCGCACCATGGACTTCGGGTCAGTCAGCGCATCGGTTTCCGGCTTTGAGTCCTATCTCGGGGTGGCATACATTCTGCTGACGATCGCATACCTCAACGCATTCCATAGGTCGCATGCAAGAGTTCTATCGTCTTCCTCGACTCCCGCTGCCCGACCGGCACCCTAGTTACCGCAGGATGCGCGATGGATTCATGCCCTCTCTCGCCGAGAAACTGTCGCCCGGTACCCCGATTTTCGATAAGATAGTATTTGGTCTCGCTGGTTAGCCCAACATTCTGAAAGCAGTCCAGCAGACAAATCGCAAAACTGCTGTACTAGTGGAAATGGAGACAGATGTATGCGTATCGCAGTCGGCAATCGGGCTGATGCAAAACGGGTTTCGCGTTGTTGCAATCTCTGATGCAACGGATTCTCCTGGTGGGTCGGATGAAATCGGTTTGGAGCGAATGAAAGAAGCCGGAGCACTGGTGACAACCCTCAAAGTGGTGTATTATGAGTGGATTCGATCAGTCTCAATGAGCAACACCATAGATCAGGAACATGGCAAGCGAATTGGCAATCCAGCAGGAATAATCCTATAGAACGTTTGCAGGCCTGGGATTTAACTCTATGTCCCGCGCAATTCGTCGGCACCTGTAGTGCGAGGGCCCGGATATTGGCCCGGAATCTACCGGTTATTAAAGCTGGGGGCGCGAATAGTCATTCTGGAATTCTTAGCAGGTAAGAAATCCTTAATTGTCAGAGAATCCGTCTTGGCCCCAAGCTTTAATTATCCCCCTGACCTCGGAGGTTCGATGCGCTGCTCCCATTGTGAGAGGTGTTGCGAGGATACGGAGATGGATCTCTGCAAGGTGGACATCGCGCGGTTGGAGCGCCGTGGCTACCAGAAGGACGATTTCTCACATATAGGGACCGACGGGATACCGAGGCTGCGCAACGTTGGCGCATACTGCTTCTTCTATGATCATGACCGGAAGCGGTGTAAGGAGTATGCTCGCCGGCCGCTCGGCTGCGTCATCTACCCAGTCAATCTGACGGTGGATGGCGAGATCGTCATCGACAGGTTGTGCCCTGAGGCGGATACATTAACGCTTGAGGAGATCGAGAGCAAGGGCCGGCGCCTCCGCCAGCTGCTTGACACGATACACCTAGAAGCGCGTAAATCGATGCGATCCGGTTGATGCTCCGAGTAATATGATCGGAGTCGTTTGAAGGTTCAAGGGGAAGCTTCCAGACCATTTCGAGTCTTTTCTCCGTCTGGATACGGGGCCATTCGTGTCGACATAGGTGTAGGTGACCGGTTCAGATCCCCCTTTGGTCCGAGAAGGTAAGGTATGCCAATTCACAAGATGCCTAGCAGCCGGCACTTGAAATCCATGAAGAAGAAGTGCGTGTCTCGTTGTTGCTGAGTTCAAGGAATGGCTGGCTCGACCTGGTGTCAAATTCCCTCTCATTGAAATCACAACCCTGGCATCAGCTCAATATAAATCAATTCATGATGATAATAGTGTGCGAGAGCCCGGATCATGGCCCGGAATCTGCCGGTGATTAAAGGTGGATGCTATAATTACCGGTAAGAAATCAGAGGATTTGGGCTTCATTCTCTTACCGGTGGAGAATGTCGTCGCCTTTCCTCCCACATAGGCTTTTCCGAAGTTAGGCTGAAGCACAGTCGACGAGTTCCCGTACCAATGGATTTCCGCCAGAGTTCAAACCGCCTCACCCAGGCTGTCAATTTGGGAAACATCCTACGTCCTTCCGATAATGAACAGATATGATGCTGCTGCAGAACCATACTTTGCTATTGCTCCCTTGATTCTCTCTCCGTCGTCCTTCAGGCGATTTCGTGTTTCCAAATCGGAACAGCCATCTATTCTCTTGAGTGCATCATCAATATCCTTGACTGAGTTGTGATATGTTGCTTGATTCTTTGGATCTTCGCACTCGAATCTTCTGTTACAGAAGAGGCAGTCGATGGGATGCGTTGAATCGAAGACCTCTAGCTTTCTCAGCTCCAAACCATTCACTATGTCCATAATCCTATATCTAGTGAAGGTCTTGTTGTGCGTGATGTCGAGCAAAGTGTCGATTCGTGCTTCCCATTCATGCTCAAGTTCATCTGCTTTCTGCGCATCGGTTTGCTCTCCATCACAGTAGGCCTCTTGAAGAATGAAATTGCCGCCCATCTTAAGTACACGCTTCATTTCAGCGAGCACACTGTCTACCTTGGCGAGGTGATGCAGAGAATGGGATATGCAAACAGTGTCAAAAGACTCGCTCTCGAACTTCAAGCTCTCGGCATTCATCTCAAAGAATCGCACCGGCTTTCCTTCAAACCGCTTCTTTGCGGATTCCATCTCCTCTTTTGAGGTGGCTGAGGCGCAATAGTCTATCCCCACAAAAGAATCGTAGTCTCTCAGAGTTTTCATTAGAGTGTCAATGAATCCTCCTCGAGCTGTGGCAACATCTATTATCCTGCCGCCAGAGATTTCCCCCAGCCTATTGACTATTATGCCTGCGTTAGATGATGCCAACCCCTTTGGCAGGTCTCCCGTATTCATTCCCTCGTACGCCAATCGCCGTTCCTCCCCTATGGGCTTTTCTCGCGTTATAGTTTGAAAACGAGTCATCTGCGGGCATGAGATGGCTGCCAGATCTCCTGACCGCGGAGAACGAAACAAGATTCTAGCGGGCAAAGAACCTGGATGATGGCCCGAAATCCACCTGTGGTCAAAGCTGGCGGCTTGAAAAGTCAGGCGCGAATTCATTGCATGCATAGAATCACAGCCACGAGATCAGAAGGAGGGTCAAGGCCGATTCACGTCACTTCTTGGCCTAGGCGTAGGCCGAATGCTCCTTGAGATATCTCTTGAAGAACCACTGGATGAAGATGCTGTCAACGTTCTTGATCTGCGACCGTTCGAGGGCGTTGTAGTAGCTCCTCCGGTCCTCGTACTGGATGTTCAGAAGAGGAAAAACGTGCTTCTGCAACACGAAGTTCATCAGGAGCCGGCTCATCCTGCCATTCCCGTCAGCGAACGGGTGGACCGTCACGAACCTCAAGTGAACGGCCGCTGCCAGCTCGACAGGATGGAGTGAGGACTTGTTCTTGTTGTACCATCGGAAGAACTCTCTGAGCAACGGCTGGACCTCGACAGGGCTTGGGGGCATGAACCTGCTCCCCGAAATGGCGATCTGATGCGCTCTGATCCTTCCTGCGATATCGGGCTTTGTTTCTTCAAACAGCCTCTTATGCCAGAGTAGGACTATCTGTAACGATATGTCCTTTCTGTACTCCAGTACATCGTGAAAGACCCTATCATGGGCCTCGACTTCCTTTATGTCCTCAAGCGGTTTCGCACGTGGGCTGAGCCCCCTTTCCAACAGATCCGCTGTCTCCCGGTACGTGAGCCTCGAACCCTCGATGCGGGTCGTGTCATAGGTGAACCTGACGGAAAATGAGCGGGCTTGTTTCTGAGACACACTCCGCGGAATCCTTCGTTGCTCTCTCAAGTAGTTAGCGCGGATACCGTCCAGAAGAGGATACCAACGCTCCTTGTAGATATCGGTGAGGAAGTCTCGCTTGACCTCATCGATGTTGGCTGGCAGCCTAGCCCCAAGATACCTCTCACGAGTCTCGACCCCTTTTGATGTCCTGAGGGTGTGCTGAAGGTAGAAGTACCTCCGCGTTCCAACTAGTCTCTTCCTGATCGTGACCACGGCATCCTATTACCCTTACATATTTATAGATTTTTCGACTATATGTAATATGTAGGGGTACAAAAGGATGGGACAAGGATGGTTCGCCGTGACTGGATGGCTCATGCTATAGTTTGAACGTCGCTCGCCTTTCATCCCCTATGGTCTTTTCCGAGAAGCGAAGCTCAAACCCCTTTCTTCTGCCTCTTAATGCCAAGATAGTAGAGGTATACTCCGACCGCTATCATCACGATTGCCAGAGCCGGAACCCAAAGGGGAGTGATGTAGTGGATAGCTTCCCTTGCTACCACGACAAGCATACCACCGAGAAGAATAAAGATCCCCAGGATTGTGAGCACAATCCCCGCAATTTTGTACCAATTGACCATTTGCGTCAGCTGTCCTAATCGCCTTTCCTCCCTCTATGTTGAAGAGGCGACTCGCCTTCTTCCGAATCTCGTTTCGTCTTCTTTGATTTTGCCTCCCGTCGTTGATTCTATCAAGGGGTTTGTCGGACAAGCCTCTATTCGCGG
>Ga0315282_10001775_pt1 | contig 40292 bp, 44 predicted proteins | sample YL17G07_20_MG_FD_203693 | JGI IMG/M metagenome (GOLD analysis project Ga0315282, IMG submission 203693) | Sediment microbial communities from Yellowstone Lake, YNP, Wyoming, USA - YL17G07_20 | ecosystem: Environmental > Aquatic > Freshwater > Lake > Sediment | place: USA: Wyoming | collected...
CCGTCATTGGAGATCCGATATTAGGGTCTATCTCCTTAGAGTCCGCTGGCCCTTTGCCTTTTAAAGACTCTACAATGAACCAGCCGGTGCCGAAGGGACGCCGAAAACCGCCATTTGTTGGTCTAAGAATTGTCAAATTCCGTTTTGCCTCTTTCTTTCAAAGTTTGTCATGTTACTTGTTGAGTTCAATAGCCGATCCAACGCGGCTCGGGGTATCAGAAGTCTACGGCCGATTTTGATGACCGGGATTTCACCAGTCTTAACCCGGTCATAGCAAAGGTTTCGCCCGATGCCCAATAACTTGGCAGTTTCCTCAACACTTAGCGTGAGTTTATTTTCCATTCCTTCCCCCCTTTTACCTTTTACTGCTATTGACATTTATCATCTTATGTGATAAATTTAAGCTTGTCAAAGCGAATATTGATGATTAATAGGTTAGAATATGGTGTCCAATGACGATATACTTTATATCAAAAGTGGCTATGCAGCAGTTACAAATCCTGAGATTTAAGGAATTAATCAAATAGGAGGCTTTAAATGGCAAGAAAGGCAGATTCTAGAAAGCCCAGGATTAGTGAAGAGCAGATTAATGAGATGATACGCTTGCGACGTCAGGGCAAGTCAATTTCAGCTATAGCCCGGGCTACTGGTTGTCACCGCCAAACGGTTAGGGCTTATCTTAAAGAACGGCAAGCTGATATCCTTGCTGATGAAGTTAGAAAGCAAATACTGACAGATGAGTTACAGAATCACTTGGGTAGCCTTAGCCAATTTGCGGCTTCCCTAGTAGACCATCTCACAATCCCTGATTCACCTACTGAGGAGCGGGATGTTGCAGCAGTACTTGCCCCCTTGTTACCCAAAGGTTTTCCTATGGGGCTTGATTCGGCCTCTCGGAAGGCGAGAAGAGAGCAGCGAGAGACGGATCGCCAGAACAAGATGCTTATGAATTCCTTACGAGAGCACACCCGTGAAAAAGGATGGTGGCAGGCCTTCGATGAGTGGCAAGAGGCTTGGAACACGTGCCGGAGTGCCCTTCAAAAACTCCGAGGAGAAGCGAACGAATTAGTGGAGAAGCTTATTAGTGAAAAACCGAGCCTTAAAGAAGAAGCCGAAAGGAGAATTAAGGAAGAAAGGGATACCGTGGAAAGGATAATAAGCGATGTGCTTTGGCTGGTATGGTGGGCTGACACCGGCAAGCCAGTAGCGAAATTCGGAGTTAAAGAGGGTCGAGTCGTGGCCTACTTTGGTGATGGAACATATCATACCATAGGGCATAGGTTAAGCGAGGATTCTTTGTGCCAAGACATGAAAGAGGTATCTATATTTGCCTTTGAAACCCTATGCCAGAGATTCAGTAATAAGAGCATAGCCGAGATGCTCCATAGGATGGATAAAAACATTGAAGTAATTGACGATGCTTTGGACCCATTCGTACTGCGCCCCCTATTAGTTCGCACGCGGTGCGAGTTGTGTCCTGTGTAATAGTATAAGCGCAAGCTTAAACATAGAGAAAGGAGATAGCTATGAAAGGGAGCATTAGACAAAGAAGTAAGGGTTCTTGGGAAGTTTGCATTGATGTCGGCAGGGATCCTGCAACAGGGAAACGCTTAAGGCACTTTGAAAGTGTTAAGGGTACTAAAAAGGTAGCCCAGCAACGGATGCATGAGTTATATACTCTTGAGCAAGGTGCATACGTCAGGCCTAGCCGACTCACGGTCGCCCAATTCCTTGGAGAGTGGATCCGGGACTATGCCAGGCCAAATACCGCGCCTAGAACATGTGAACGGTATGAGGAAATCGTGAGGGTTCACCTTATCCCAGCCCTTGGTTCGTTCCCGCTGTTAGCTTTACAACCACACCATATTCAGAAATACTATACCCAAGCCCTAGAGACAGGGCGCCGAGATGGCAAGGGGGGCTTATCCGCATTGACGGTCCATAAGCATCACAGGCTCCTTTATGAAAGCCTGAGGTATGGGGTAAGGCAAGGTATCCTGATCCGCAATCCGGCCGAGGCTGTTACCCCACCCCATGGACAGAGCAAGAAACCAGCTATGGTGGGGGCAAACCGTGTGCAGCTAATCCTGGAGGCTGCCAAAAAAACGCCATACTATGCTCTCTTCTTTACCGATGCCTACACCGGGCTACGTCGAGGTGAGCTGCTCGGGTTAAGGTGGGGCGATATTGACCTGGAGAAGTCAACGCTGTCGGTGGTACAGACACTACAACAGCTTGGTAATGGAGAATATATCTTCAGAGAGCCAAAGAGCAAGCGCGGCCGGCGCCAGATAGCATTATCACCTTCACTGGCGGTTCTGCTCTGGGAGCACCGGCTGAAACAGGAACATACCCGGAAATTGCTTGGGAAGCCACTGGCACTCACGGACCTGGTATTCTCCCAGCCTGACGGCAAGCCACTCAGGCCCAATACTGTTAGCAGGGCTTTACAGGAAATCGCTCGATCCATCGGACTACGAGGGGTGCGGCTTCATGACCTGCGCCACGCTCATGCCACAATCCTGCTAGAGCAAGGGGTTCATCCCAAGATTGTCCAGGAGCGCCTGGGCCACAGCACCGTAGCCACAACCCTGGATATCTATTCGCATGTCCTGCCTGGCTTACAGGAGGCAGCGGCGCGACGGTTTGATGAAGGTTTGGAGAGTGCTCTAACTGAGGACCAGGTTGCCGAGGTTCTTAAGAAAAATGTCGGCAAAATGTCGGCAAATTTGCCTCCGAGGGTGGTTTTGGGGTAAAATCTGTAGCTGGGAGAGGTGTCCGAGTGGTTCATGGTGCCGCTCTCGAAAAGCGGTTCTCGATTATATCGGGACGTGGGTTCGAATCCCACCCTCTCCGTTTACCCTGAGAGAACGTAGTGAGTCGAAGGGTTTACCCTGAACTTGTCGAAGGGCAACAATGGACAAAGAATGGTTTTTTTATATTGTCAGATGCCGTGATGACTCTCTATATTCCGGTATAACTAATCATTTAAAAGAGCGCCTCATAAAACACAACAGAGGAACAGGAGCAAAATATACTCTTGCTCGTAGGCCAGTGGCCCTTGTTTACAGCGAAAGATATGGTAATGTTTCTGAAGCGAGAAAACGAGAGGCGCAGATAAAAGACTGGTCAAGAATTAAAAAAGAACAATTAATTAAGGGTTTTCCTCGACTTCGCTCGGAATAAACAAATCATATTTACCCTGAGCGAACGAAGTAAGTCGAAGGGCTTACCCTGAGCTTGTCGAAGGGCGATAACACTATAAATCAGTCATCCGAATCTGCTAAAATAAGAGTGCGGAGAGGTGCTGGAGTGGCCTAACAGGCACGCCTGGAGAGCGTGTGTAGCCGTAAGGTTACCGTGGGTTCGAATCCCACCCTCTCCGCCAGCCTACGCTAAAGCTGCGGCTGGCGAGCCAGTTTTTATGTTGTTCTTATTTATCCTTTTCTTTCTTATCAGCGCCCTTGTTCGCGGCGCCTGCCTTGGTCAGCAAAAATATCATTCCCCCCAGGCACACCAGGAAAACCCCTATTCCAATCGGGCTGCCCCAGCCCAGTACTAACATCCAATCCATTATACCTATCACTCCTTTCATTACTTGAAAATATTGCCCCGATTATATCTTTAGCTTATCTATCAAGTCAAGAAATACAGGTCAAATCATTTAACATAAGCAAAAATACTTAACATAACTTTAAAAACAAACCAAAGCTACCCACGCACGATTTGGTTCCCTTAAAAAATAATTTCATTTTGTCATCGGCCTACCCCTGTGCTAGAATTAAAATTGCTTTGAATACGGATATCAAATATTGGGTAGGCTTCAATAATATCCCTGGTATCGGGCGGGTCAGGCTGGGACAGCTTGAAAGCTACTTCGGCAGCCTGGAACTGGCCTGGAAGGCTTCTCCCGGCGAACTGAAACGCGCCGGACTTGATAGCGTTGCGCTACGCGCCATCGCTCAGTGGCGTGATAAAATATCCCCCGAAGCTGAGATGGAGAAGCTGGACCGTTCTAGAGTTGAAGTACTCACCTGTAACGATGCCGGTTACCCGCGCCGACTCAAGGAGATATACGACTATCCGCCGGTGCTGTACATCAAGGGCTCGCTTCTGCCGGAGGACGAATGGTGCCTGGCGGTGGTCGGCACCCGGCGGGCGACCGTTTACGGCAAACAGGTCACCGAAGAAATAGTTTCCGACCTTGCCCGGAGTAAGATTACCATCGTCAGTGGATTGGCCAAAGGTATTGACACCATCGCCCACCAGAGCGCCCTTGAAGCCGCCGGCAGGAGTCTGGCCGTCTTCGCCAGCGGACTCGATATCGTTTACCCAGCAGAGAACGAAAAATTGGCGCGAGATATCATGGAGCATGGCGCTCTTCTCAGCGAGTATCCTCTGGGGACCAAGCCCCGCGCCGAGAACTTCCCCCGTCGCAACCGGATTCTCAGCGGGCTGAGCCTGGGTGTTCTGGTCGTTGAAGCTGACGAGACCAGCGGGGCCATGATTACCGCCCGCATGGCGCTCGAGCAGAACCGGGAAGTGTTCGCCATACCCGGTAGCATCTTATCGCCGGCGAGCCGGGGCACCAACCACCTTATCCAGGAAGGCGCCAAGCTGGTGCGAGAATACACTGACATCCTGGAAGAGCTGAATCTGACAACGGTAGCCCGGCAGATAGAAATGCGGGAGATTTTACCGGAAACCGAGACTGAGTCCTTGCTTATCCGCCATCTCAGTGCTGAGCCCTCTCACATCGATGAGGTCTGCCGGCGGAGCGGTCTTCCGGCGGCAACAGTCAGCAGCACTCTGGCCATGATGGAGCTCAAAGGGCTGGTAAAGCAGGTAGGTACCATGAATTTTGTACTGTCGCGTGAAATGCGGCAGGAATATAGAGTGAGAGTTGATTGATAATTATGAGTAAAAAACTTGTTATCGTAGAATCACCGGCCAAGTCCAAAACGCTTGGTAAAATACTGGGAAAAGGTTATAGCATCAAGGCTTCCCTCGGACATGTGAGGGACTTACCCAAGGGGCAGATGGGTGTAGATATAGAGAATGGTTTTACGCCCAAGTACGTGGTACCCAAAGCCAAGACAAAACTGGTCAATGAGCTCAAACAGGCGGCTAAAGATGCCGCTGCTGTATATCTCGCGACAGATCCCGACCGTGAAGGCGAAGCTATCGCCTGGCACCTTGCCGAAGTGGCCGGAGATAAGAAGAAGACCTATCATCGCGTTGTCTTCCGTGAAATCACCGAGGAAGCTGTAAAACAGGCTTTCGAGAGCCCCCGCTCCATAGATATGCAACTTGTGGATGCCCAGCAGGCACGCCGGATTCTGGACAGGCTCGTCGGTTATAATATCAGCCCGCTGCTGTGGAAAAAGGTGAGGAAACGCCTTTCCGCCGGCAGGGTACAATCGGTCGCCGTCAGGATAGTCGTCGACCGGGAGCGCGAGATTCAGGCATTCGTTCCCGAGGAATACTGGGTAATCGAGGTTGAGCTGAGCAAGAAGAAGGAAAAGCCCTCCTTCCGGGCGACATTAATCGGTCTTACTGACGGCAAAAAGCTCGATATTCACACGGAAGAAGAGTCTGATAAATTAAAAAACACCCTTGAGAAGGCGGCCTATGATGTGCTCAAGGTAAGCATTAAAAAGGTGACGCGGCAACCAGCCCCACCCTTTACCACAAGCACCCTTCAGCAGGAAGCCTGGCGTAAGCTCCGCTTTACGGCCAAGCAGACCATGGCCATCGCCCAGCAGCTTTATGAAGGTCTCCCCATTGGCGACGAAGGCAACGTCGGCCTTATTACCTATATGCGCACCGATTCTCCCCGCGTTGCCCAGTCCGCAGTAGCGGAGACAATCGCCTTTATCCGTGAAAGGTATGGAGCCAAATTCCTGCCTCCCCGCCCCCGCGCCTTTACCACCCGCACCTTGGGAGCCCAGGAGGCACACGAGGCTATCCGTCCCACCAGGACTCACCGTGAGCCTGCTCAGGTAAAAAAATATCTCAATACCAGCCAGCTCCGGCTTTACGACCTGATATGGAAGAGAATGGTAGCCAGCCAGATGGCGGCGGCTCTTTTCGACAACACAACTGTCGATATCGAGGCCAAGAATCATAAAGACTATCTCCTGAGGACGGCTGCTTCGGTCAATACCTTCCCCGGTTTTATTACTCTTTACAGCGAGGGCAGAGACGAAGCCGAAGAGGAAGGAAAGGTTACTCTTCCACCTCTAGAAAAGGGTGACGAACTCAAACTGCTTGGCATTTTCCCGGAGCAGCGTTTCACCCAGCCGCCTCCCCGCTATACCGAGGCCACGCTGGTTAAAACTTTAGAGCAGTATGGCATCGGGCGCCCCAGCACCTACGCGCCGACGATTTCCACGATTCAGGAGCGTGACTATGTCAACAAGGTCAAGGGGGTTTTTCAACCCACCCAACTGGGTTTTGCCACCAATGATTTGCTCGTCCACCATTTCCCGGATATCATCAATATCAAGTTCACCGCCGACATGGAGAACGAACTCGATGATATCGCCAGCAAAGAGCGTACATGGCCGAGTGTCATCAAGGATTTCTATGTCCCCTTTGATAAAGACCTGCAACAGGCTTTGAAGACGGCGGAGAAGGTGAAGCTGGCGGATGAGCCGACGGGTGATTTATGTCCCAAGTGCGGCAAGCCTCTCATCGTCAAAACGGGACGCTTCGGGAAGTTTATCGCCTGCAGCGGGTATCCCCAATGTAAATATACGCAGTCTTTCCAGGTGAAGCTGGGGGTTAAATGCCCTAAACCTGATTGCGGCGGTGACCTGATACAGAGAATAAGCAAAAAGAAGCGCACTTTTTACGGATGCAGCAACTACCCGAAATGTGATTTTATCACCAACTTTAAGCCTTTGACCCAGCCCTGCCCAAAGTGCGGCGGCCTGCTCACCCAGCACGGACGGCAGGCGTGGTGCAGTAAGTGCGAGTATAAAGGTAAGATAGAGGAAGCCGTAACAAAGGGGTGACAAAGACAATATTTTTTTAGGGAAACAAATCGTTCGTGGTTAGCTTTGATTTGTTTTTAGAGTTATGTTAAGTTATTTAAGGAAAAGGGAGATTTTTTATAGACCTCACCCCGTTCGACAAGCTCAGGGCAAGCCTCTCGCTACGCACTCCCCTTTTTGAGTATAAGAGCATCATGTAGGGAGAGGCGTTGATATCACAGGGTTGTAAATTGAGATTGCTTCGCCTCCGCCAAAGGCGGATGGTCTCGCAATGACAAGATGGGTAGAGGGAAAAGGGGGGCTTTTTAACAAAGGCTGACTATGCAAAATGAAGTTTTTAGTAAATACATAGCCTATCTCGAAGCGGAGCGGAATGTCTCGGCGTATACGGTGCGTAACTACAGGAACGACCTGCTGGAGTTCTTCAGATTCGTCAGTGATAAAGGGATTGACACTCTGAAAGATGTGAATAAATTGACGCTGCGGGCTTACCTGGCGCGATTGATGGAGCAGGGCTATGCGAAGAGCAGCATCGCCCGCAAGCTTTCGGCGATACGCTCTTTCTACCGCTATCTCATGCGCGAGGAGATGGTGTCGGCAAGTCCGGCCGCCACGACTGTTTCCCCCAAGCTGGATAAGCGCCTGCCCGTCTTTCTCACCATAGAAGAAGCCAAACGTCTGGTAGAGTCCCCCGACCTTTCCCAGCCGCAAGGACAGCGCGACCGCGCCCTGCTGGAACTGCTCTATGCCGCCGGCATGCGGGTCAGCGAGCTGGTGAATATAAACATGGAACAGGTGAACCTGGCGACCAACGAAATCCGCGTCTGGGGCAAAGGCGCTAAGGAGAGGGTCGTCCTGATAGGCGTCCCGGCAGCGCAGGCATTGAATAGCTATATCAACGAGGGCCGGCGTAAGCTGCTCGGGGGTAAGAAGAACAATGCCCTGTTCGTTAACCGCTACGGCGTGCGTATCCTGGCCAGAAGGGTGCAGAAAATCCTGGAAAAGTACGCCCGTAACATAAATAAAAAGGTGCACCCACACATACTGCGGCATACCTTTGCCACGCACCTCCTCGACGGCGGGGCCGACCTGAAAGTCGTCCAGGAACTGCTGGGACATGCCGACCTCTCCTCAACGCAAATTTATACCCATGTCACGCAGAGCCAGGCGCGTAAGATATACCTCGCCGCCCACCCCATGGCGCAGGGAAAAGGTGTGGATTCTGGCCTTCGCCAGAATGACAACCCGGCCCATCCGATGGCGAGGGGAGAAAGCGGCGACCGTGAATAAACGATTAAAAAAGCTGCGCGGAAGGCTCGCGGAAAAAGAAATCGACGCCATCTTTATCACGCAGTCGGAGAACCGGCGCTATCTTTCCGGCTTCGATGGCACCGCCGGCTATCTGCTCATTACCAATAAAAAGGCAAACCTGGCCACCGACTTCCGCTATACCGAGCAGGCTAAAGCCGAAGCCCCCGATTTCGAGATTTGGCGTATTACCAGCAACCTTACCGAATGGTTCCCCGGCCTGCTGCGCGACCTGGGGATAAAACGAATAGGATTCGAAGCCGGTGATGTTACGGTTAACTTCCATCGTCAACTGCGTGATGCCCTGAAAAAGAAACAGGTTTCCGTAAAAATGGTCCCCGTGAACGGCCTGGTGGAATCATTGCGGGCGGTCAAAGAGCCAGAGGAAATCGAGCTTATCAGGAAAGCTTCAGCTATAACCGACGCCGCTTTCGAATACATCGAAGGCACAATTAAAGCCGGCATGACGGAAAAGCAGGTAGCCTGGGAACTGGAGAAAAGCATGCGTGAAAACGGCAGCCAGTCGCTGCCCTTCGATATTATCGTTGCCTCCGGGCCTCAGGCGGCCTTACCTCATCATAAGCCATCCGACCGTATTATCAACGAAGGTGAGCCCATCGTGATAGACATGGGAGCCAGGTCCGGCGGATATGCCAGCGACCTGAGCCGCACCATATGTGCCGGCACCCCTGACGCAACTTTCAGGAAGGTCTACAATACCGTTCTTGACGCCCAGACGGTGGCGATGTCTATAATTAAAGAGGGAATGACCGGACACCAGGCCGATAGCGTAGCCAGGGAGTTAATTCAAAAAGCGGGTTACGGGGAAGCCTTCGGACATGCGCTGGGGCACGGCGTCGGTCTGGCGGAACACGAATTACCCCGCCTCGGCCCTGGCTCGGACGAGCCGCTTACTGAAGGCATGGTCTTCACCGTCGAGCCCGGTATTTATTTATCGGGGTGGGGGGGCGTACGTATTGAAGACACGGTGGTCATGGAAAAGGGTAAAGCCAGGCCGATCACAAGGGCAAGAAAAATTAAGTTTTATTAAAATAAGAGAGAGTACAAAAATACTTTAATGTCACCCTGAGCGGAGCGAAGGGTATCGGATTCTTCGTCCCGATTTGTCAGGACTCAGAATGACAATTATTTAACACCCTCTAACACGACCAATTTAAGAAAGGAAGAAGTTTAGAGAAGCTTTGCTTAAAGCCGACCTTCATATCCACACCCGGTATTCCATGGACTGCCAGACACCCCTGGACAAAATTATAAGCCGCTGTCAGGAGCTGGGGATAAACTGCATCGCCATCGCCGACCATGGTACTGCCGAAGGCGGATTAAAAATGCAGAAAATATCCCCTTTCGAAGTAATCGTCGCTGAGGAAATACTGACTACCGAAGGCGAAATTATGGGCATGTTTTTAAAAGAGACCATCCCCAGCGGCATCACACCACAAGAGGCGGTAAAGCGTATCCGGGCGCAGGACGGACTGGTGAACATCCCGCATCCCTTCGAAACGATACGCGGCTCCGCGCTGAAAGACCGGGTTATCGACGAGATAGCCGGAGATATCGACATGATGGAGGTGTTGAACTCACGCAGTCCTTTCCCGGCCAACTCCAATAAAGCCCGTGCTTTCGCAGCCAGGCACGGCATACCCGGGGGCGCCGGCAGCGATGCTCACACCATTAATGAAATCGGCAATGCCTATGTTGAGATACCGGAATTCAATGGCAAAGACGAATTCCTCAAAGCCCTCGCCCAGGGCAGGATTTACGGACGCCGCTCGGGAATGTTCGTGCACCTTTTCAGCAGCTGGGCAAAAGTGAAAACCAGTTTACGCAGGAGGGGTAAAAGTGGGCAAACGCTATAAGATTGGCTGGTTCTCTACCGGCAGAGGCGCAGGCTCTAAAGGCTTACTAAAGACAACGCAGGATGCCATTAAAGCCGGAGAACTCGACGCCGAGATAGAGTTCGTCTTTTGTAGTCGTGAACGCAGCGAGACGGAAGCTACCGACCAGTACCTCGATATGATAAAGGACTACGGCATTCCCCTGGTCAGCTTTTCTTACCAGAAATACCGTGCGTTAAAGGGCATGCCCAATCCCGACCCGTCAACGCCCCTGCCGCAGTGGCGTATCGACTACGATAGAGAGGTCATGAAGCGTCTGGAAAAGTTCCATCCCGACCTGTGTGTGCTGGCCGGCTTTATGCTGATTACCGGGCCGGAGATGTGCGAGAAGTACGACATCATCAACCTGCACCCGGCGGCACCGGGTGGCCCTGCCGGCACCTGGCAGCAGGTAATCTGGAAGCTGATTGAGAGTAAAGCAGATACGCAGGGAGTGAAAATGCACGTGGCCATACCGGCGCTGGACATGGGGCCCACGGCGACCTACTGCACTTTCTCGATACGCGGTAAAGCCTTCGACAGATACTGGGAGGAGATAAGGGAGAAGACGGTGGAGGAGATAAAGAAAACCCAGGGCGTGGAAAATACCCTATTTAAAACAATACGTCAACATGGCGCCGTGAGGGAGCTTCCGCTGACTGTGGCTACTATCAGGGCTTTCAGCCAGGGGAAGGTGCGGATAACGAAAGACCGGCAGGTCGTTGACGCTGCCGGCCATTTAATCAAGGGTTATGACCTCACCGGAGAGATAGACCGGATGGTAAAGGACAAGCTGCCATAATTCAAGAAGCAAATATCAAGTATCAAAATTCAAGTAACAAACCCCTCCCTCCATTTGCTACTTATCACTTGCTACTTGTTATTTATCAATCCTATTTCTTATCTTTCTTGCCTTTTTCTTCTTTAGCGTCGGACGGTTTTTTCAGGACCTCATCAATGATACCGTATTCCACCGCCTGTTCCGGGTTGAGGTAGAAATCACGGTCGGTATCATGAGTAATTTTTTCAAGAGCCTGGCCGGTATGTTTGATGAGTATTTCCTTGAGGATATCCTGCTGGCGCATTAGCTCCTTGGCGGCAATAACGATATCCGCCGCCTGGCCCTGGGCGCCGCCCATAGCCTGGTGCATATGGATGGTGGCGTGGGGAAGGGCATAACGCTTGCCCTTGGCGCCGGCGCAGAGAAGCACCGTAGCCATGCTGGCCGCCATACCCACGCAGATGGTGGAAACGTGCGGGCGGATAAGCTGCATGGTATCGTATATGGCCAGGCCGGAACTGATGACCCCGCCGGGGCTCTGGATGTACATATTAATATCTCTATCCGGGTCTTCCCTTTCCAGATAGAGGAACTGGGCAATCAGGGTATTGGCAATGGAGTCGGTAATGGGGGTGAAGAGCATAACGATACGCTCTTTTAAAAGCAGGGAATAGATATCCCACATCCTCTCACCCCTGGGGCCGCTTTCAACCACGCCGGGGATGATGTTTAACGGCAGATTGGGCAACGGTAGATTATTTATTGGTAGACTATTCATTTTTTCTCCTCCTTGGTCTCTTGACCGGGTTTTTCCGTATTTTTAGCTATTTCCGTCAAACGCTCGATGGTTTTGCGCGTCTTCAGCGATTGTTTGATTGAATCATGGTTCTGCGGCGTATCCAGAAGTTTCTGCATCTCCTCCCTTTTATCCTCCCCGATGCCCCGGGAGAGATTGTTAATCCCATTTTTTATCTCGTCTTCGGTGACTTCAATCTTCTCCGCTTCGGCGATTTTACTGAGGACAAGAGAAGCAGCGACATTTCTCGTGGCTACGGGACGCATTTCCTCCTGAAGCTGCTCAGGAGTCTTATTGACGCTGCGCAGGTATTCATCCATGCCCCGACCCGTCAACTGCAACTGCCTGGCCTGGTCATTGAGAATCCTATTAATTTCCATATCTACCAGGACCGGCGGATACTCTATCTTCGACGGCACGACGGCGGCATTGATAACTTTCTCCTCAAAGTCCATCCTGGCGCGTTCCTCTGCCCGCAACCGCAGACTCTTGGTGACCTCCTCGCGGAGCGCCGGCACTGTTTTTAGTTCGGGCGAGACCTGAGCGGCAAAATCATCATTGAGTTCCGGAAGTTTCTCCTCCTTGATTTCGTGGAGTTTTACATTAAAAGCGCCTTCCTTCCCGGCTACCTGGCTGCCGGGGTAATCCGCCGGGAAACTCAGCTTGAACTCTCTGGTCTCTTCTTTCTTCATACCGATTATCTGGTCAGCGAATCCCGGCGCCGGCGTAATAGAGTCCTTGAGAACCTGGTATTGCGCCCCCACTTTTTGAACGTAGGGCTTTTCCTCGACCTTGCCGTTGATATCGATAACAGCCATGTCGTTATAGTCCAGCGCCCTATCGACGGGTTCCCAGTTAGCGTGCTGGTGGCGTAGTTCTTCCAGTACGGAGGCGATATTCTCTTCTTTTATGTCAACCGGCTCCGGCGACATGCGGATACCGCGATAGTCACCCAGCGTTACGGTGGGCATTAAAGGCACGATAGCCTTGAATATCAGGGGGTCGGACTGAGTTATCTCTACCTCCGGCTGGGCATAGGGTTCGATTGCCTGCTCCTTGAGAGCCTGCTGGTAAGCCCGGGGAACCATATGGTCCAGCGCCTCTTCCAAGAGCCTGGGTTTTCCCAGATAACGTTCCACTACCACCCGCGGGGCTTTCCCCTTGCGAAAGCCGGAGATATTCGATTTTTGCACCAGGTGTAAATAAGCTTCCTGCATACCTGTTTCCATTTCGGCAGGTTCCATCTCGATGGTTAGAAATGCCTGGCTGTTTTCAACTTTCTCTTTAGTAACTTTCAAATTCCCTCCCGATGGGCTACTCTTCACGCAGACGAATATGCAATTCGGCAAGCTGCTCTTCGGTGACCGGTGAAGGCGCGTTAAAAGTAAGGTCGACGGCAGCCTGGTTTTTGGGGAAAGCCATAACCTCCCGGATGTTATCCTGCCCGGTTAAAACCATCATGGTACGGTCGATGCCGGCGCCGAAACCCCCGTGAGGAGGCGCCCCGAAGTCGAAGGCTTCCAGCATGTGCCCGAAGAGACTGTTAATGTTTTCATCGCTATAACCCAATATTTTCAATATCTTTTTCTGGAGGTCGGCGCGATGGATTCTGATACTGCCGCTGGCAAGTTCCAATCCATTGCAAACAAGGTCGTAGTTTTTCCCGAGCACTTTGTCCGGGGCGCTATCCAGCAGCGGAATATCCTCGTTCCGCGGGTAAGTAAAGGGGTTATTTACCGCCTCCCAGTGTCCCGTATCCTTATTACGCGCCAGCAGCGGAAAATCAACGATAAAAGCGAAGGCAAGTACCTGAGGGTCGGCCAGCTTAAGGCGGCGCGCCATTTCACGGCGTAGCGTATCCAGCGCCAGATATATTTTCTCCAGTTCGCCGGCGACGATAAGTAAAAGGTCACCCTTGTTTGCCTGGCAGCGTCCGGCTATTTCTTTGACCTGCTCCAGGCTAAGGAACTTTGCCGCGACCGATTTTACCATGTCATGAGTAAGGTCATTTAGATTTCCGCCCGATGTCCCCAGAGAGATGGTAAGAAGCCCTTTGGCTCCGGCGCCAAGCGCCAGCTGGTTCAGTTCTTCAAGCTGATGGCGGCTGTAATCGCCACAGCCCGGGGCGGCCATGGCTCTTACTTTGCCGTTATGTGCAATGGCTGTTTGGAACACACCGAACTCGGTTTTCCGGGCAATATTGGTAATATCAGCTATTTCCAGACCGTATCGTAAATCGGGTTTTTCCGAGGCATAGCGTGCCATAGCATCCGCGTAGGTAAGCCGTGGGAATGGTTTTATCAAACGCATTTCGGGCTTAATAGCTTTCGCCAGAGAGGTGAAAAGCTCCTCAATAAGCTGGAGGATATCTTCCTGCGTGACGAAGCTCATTTCTACATCAAGCTGGGTGTGCTCCGGCTGGCGGTCGGCGCGCGAGTCTTCGTCACGGAAGCACCGAGCTAACTGATAGTACTTTTCCAGGCCAGCCACCATCAGGAGCTGCTTTAGCTGCTGCGGGGACTGAGGGAGGGCGTAGAAAGAGCCAGGGTGGATGCGACTGGGCACAAGGTAGTCGCGGGCGCCCTCAGGGGTGCTTTTCACGAAGATGGGCGTCTCCACCTCGATGAATCCGCGGGCATCCAGAAAATCGTGCATGAATTTGGTAACCTGGTGGCGCAGGAGTAAACTCTCTCTCATACGGGGTCGACGCAGGTCGAGATAGCGGTACTTGAGGCGGACGTTTTCATCGACCTCGACCTCTTCGTTAATGTAAAAGGGAGGCGTATTGGACCTGTTGAGTATCTCGGCTTCCTTAACGATTACCTCAATATCGCCGGTGGGTATTCTGGGGTTCTCGGTACCCGGCGGGCGCAAGGCCACCTCTCCGGTAAGCCTGACGACATACTCGCTACGCATCGACTCGGCAATTTTTAAGCCTGCCGGGGATATTTCCGGGTTGAACACCGTCTGGATAAAACCTTCCCTGTCCCGCAGGTCGATAAAAATAAGCCCGCCATGGTCGCGGCGGCGGTTTACCCAGCCGGCCAGGGATACGGTAGTACCAACGTGTTCCTTACGTAGAGAGCCGCAAGCGTGAGTCCTGAGCAAAGTCGTCTCCTGTTAAAAGGGGGTTCACTTTTGATTATAGCTTATACATGCAGGCGCTTCAACATGAGTATAGATATTGAAGATATGCCCCCTTTTCCCTACCTCTGGATTCCAGCTTTCGCTGGAATGACAGTATAATTTTTAAGTTGTATTCGGCCTTAAGCTCTGCTAAAATGTTATGTAATCCCCAAATTTTATATACGGGATGAAGGGATATATTTACGTGGCTAAAACGATTGCGGAAATAAATGAGAAAATCAAAGCGGGCAAGGCGGTGGTCTTTACCGCCGAAGAAATTATAGAAGTCGCGCGGGAGAAGGGCATTAAAAAGACGGCGCAGGAAGTGGACGTGGTCACTACCGGCACCTTCGGTATCATGTGCTCCTCCGGCGTCTACTTTAATACCGGTCATACCAGGCCGCGTCTGAAATTCGGGGGCGGCCGGGCTTACCTTAATGACGTACCGGCCTATACGGGACTGGCGGCGGTGGACTTGTTTTTAGGGGCTAATGCCCTGCCCGATGACGACCCCAGGAATAGAGTCTATCCTGGTGAATTCAACTATGGTGGCGGTCATGTCATCGAAGAGCTGGTAGCCGGTAAAGACGTACGGCTGGTGGCCACGGCCTATGGCACGGACTGCTATCCGCGCAAGAGACTCGAAACATGGATTAACATCAAGGACCTCAATGAAGCGGTGCTTTTCAACGTGAGGAACGCCTACCAGAACTATAACGTGGCCGTGAACCTTTCCGATAAGACTATCTATACGTACATGGGTGTATTGAAACCAAAGCTGGGCAATGCCAACTACTGCTCGGCGGGACAGCTTTCGCCGCTGTTCAACGACCCCTATTATAAGACGATTGGCATCGGCACCAGGATATTCCTAGGAGGCGGCACCGGTTTTATTGCCTGGCAGGGCACGCAGCACAATCCCGCCGTACCACGTACCGAGAAAGGTATTCCCCGGGAAGGCGCGGCGACGCTGGCGGTCATCGGCGACCTGAAGCAGATGAGCCCGCGCTGGCTGGTGGGGACAAGCGTGCTCGGTTACGGCTGCAGCCTGACGGTCGGCATCGGCGTACCGATACCAATATTATCAGAGGAAATTCTACAATATACGACCGTTACCGACGAGGATATCCTGGCCCCGGTCATCGATTATGCCGATGCTTTCCCCCAGCTAAAGCCGGATGTCCTGGCCGAGGTCAGCTATGCCGAACTCAAGAGCGGTAAGATAAAGTTAAAGGGAAAGGATGTGCCGACCGCTTCCCGCTCCAGCTATCCGAAGGCGGTAGAAATCGCCATCACATTGAAGGACTGGATACAATCGGGCAAATTTCTCCTCACCGAACCGGTGGCACCCCTGCCTGGGGTAGAGTCCGGTGTAACCTTTAAGCCGCTCAAGGAGCACCCTATCGAATATTAGGTTGAGGTGAAAATAATGGTTGTTTCGAAAAGAATCGTACTGCGTTTTCCCAAGCGTCTTGTAGAAAGGCCGATAATATACCGGCTGGTAAAAGATTATGACCTCGAGTTCAATATTCTCAAGGCTTCCATCACTCCGGAGCAGGAGGGAGTGATGGTGTTGCAGCTTAAAGGAAACCAGACGGAATACGATAAAGGCATCGATTTCCTGATTAAAGCCGGCGTGAAGATACAGTCGCTGAGCCAGGACGTGACGCGCAACGACGAGAGGTGCACCCACTGCGGCGCCTGCATCACCGTTTGCCCGACCGGAGCTTTCAGCCTTGAACCGAAAACGCGTCTGGTGGTATTTGATAATCAGAAATGTATCGCCTGCGGGCTGTGTATCCCCGCCTGCCCTCCCAGGGCTATGGAAGTACATTTTTAACACTTTACTATACTAAACTTTAGAGAAATAGCCCACACCTGGAATAAGGAGAATTCAGACACAAAAAACTAATATATTAAAACCTCACCCCTTTTATCCCCTTATCCCCCTCTCCTGAAATGAGAGGAGGAAGATAATTTAAGAGGGGGGCGAAGCCCCCCTCTTTTACTTACTCCCCCTTCCCTTACCAAGGGAAGGGGGTTAGGAGGATAGGTTGTAAAATATTTCACTCTGTCTGCATATGACAAAAACCAGTTGCCAGTAATTGGTTTTTAGTTTAAAGTTAATAATGATGAATACCATTGTTCCCTGCACTCTGAATAAATCAACACAAATTAAAAACGAATACCTCAAAAATGAAGCTAACTTAACATATAACGAAAAACGAATAATTGAAGCTAATTAGCTACGTAAAAAACAAAATAATATTTAAAAAACGAATAACAAATCAACAAAAGGTCCACATGGATTCCAGCCTGTACGGAAATGACGGAATGAATCATGAAAAAAGACACCTACCAGCCGAGGATTTACCGTCACTGGATTGAAAGCAAAGACCTGGTGCCATTCACCGTAACGGTGAAAGAGACCGATTTATACATCCGCGCCGCCGCCAACCTGCAGAGAAAAGCCCGCCGCCTGGTGCTGAAATACCGCCGCCAATTAGAGCAGTACATCGAGCAGAATCCCGACTTCCTGACATCACTTAAGCCCTTACCGGTACCGACGAGCGCCCCTCGTATTGTATTGGATATGATAGAGGCAGGGCGTCAGGCCGGCGTCGGCCCGATGGCGGCGGTAGCCGGAGCCATCGCCGAGTGCGTCGGTAAGGAGCTGCTGGATTTTTCTCCAGAGATAATCGTGGAAAACGGGGGCGATATTTTTCTAAAAATTCTAAGTAAAAGAATCGTCGGTATATTTGCCGGGGACTCACCCCTGACGGGTAAAATCGGGCTGGAAATTAGTCCTCAGGATATGCCTCTGGGGGTTTGTACGTCATCGGGCACAGTGGGGCATTCTCTGAGCTTCGGCAAGGCCGACGCCGTGGTGGTGGTGGCTGCTTCCGCAACCCTGGCCGACGCGGCGGCGACAGCTATCGGTAATAAGGTCAGCCAGCCCGATGATATCAACGGCGCCATCGAATTTGGCCAGAGTATAGGCGGCTTGAAGGGTATCGTCATTATTATGGGCAGTAATATCGGCGCCTGGGGGGACGTAAAGCTCTGTGAAACATCCGTATAAGCGACGGCGGTACTTATCTGGAAATTTTTAGCTCCAGCCTGTCGATGCCTTTATCCACTCCTTTTAACGTCGAGACCATACCCGTAATGGTGTTCCTGATAATTTCCACGGGGAAATAGCCGAGCGGCACGTCGGCGCCATTCAAATCTATTTTCACTTGACCCTCATTATCGATGGCAAGCTCCAGGGACTTTAGTTCACCGGTATCTTTCAGACTGGCGATGATGCCGGCGACGACATGGTCGACGTATCCCGCCACAAAGTAATCGAGCTTAACCGGTGTATCATTGACAGAAAGGCTGATTTGTCTGGTCACTATTGATTCTCCTCTCTCAAAATTCTTTAATAATGTCATTCTGAAAGAGTCCCGAATATGTCGGGACGACTGAAGAATCCGTCCTTTAAGGGGAATGATTACGGATTCTTCGCTTCGCTCAGAATGACACCAATAATATATTTGACAGCTATAAAAAGTATAGCATAGAGGTTGCCGATGAAACCATACCTCCCCCATCCCATCAGGATGAAGCCGGAGGGAGGTATATTGTTAATATATTCTTTTAAGACTGAGAATGGCCGACACGATATAGAGCCACGCCGGTGCCGCCGAGAGCGATACCCGTGACAACCATAAAGACTCCGCTCGCCGTAGTCACCTGAACAAGCCCGAACGCGGTAACGGCCATGTACAGGTAGTTCTCCAGGTTCATTGCCTGCGCATAGGTTAAATCCTTGGGGTTGGTGGGGTCAAACTTTCCACCTCCAAGTAAGTCCTGATAGGTAGGAGCGATGGCCCGGCGATGCCCGGCGATGGTATCCGCGGCTTTTTGTGCATCATTCATATTATTTATCTGAGTAGATACACTGGGGTTATCGGGGTCCAGGGCCAGGGTAACTTTCTCTACTCTCATCCTGTCCACGATAAGGTTGTTTTTAGCAATACCCTCGCCGATGAATACACCGCCTAACACAATCGCCACCACTCCCAGGACTACCACCAGAATTGCCAGATAGCGGACCAATTTCATGAAGCCCTCCTTATATTGTTTATTAAAATTGTAAACAATAGCCTGCCGGTTGTATGTGATATATATCACATGCTTTTTCAATGATAAGAGCTAATATCTTAATTGAAGATGTGGAAAATTCCACTTACTAATGAGGAGGCAACGCGATGTGGTACATGCATGAAAGTGCGGGCTGGTGGATGGTTTTCGGGGGACTGTGGATGTTGGTTTTCTGGGGCGGTCTTATCGCCCTTATCGTGTGGGGAATAAGCAGATTAACCAGACACAGCCGCTCTAACGGTAAAGAAAGTCCGCTGGATATAGCCAGGGAACGTTACGCTCGTGGCGAGATATCCAGGGAAGAGTTCGAGCAGATTAAAAAGGACTTATAACCGAGGGTTTTATTTGTCTTTTCCCGGTGATAGCAGCTCATCCAGTTTGGCAGGGCTGAAGCCTATCACGATGTCCTTATCATCGATGATGATGACGGGCACTCCCATCTGCTGCGTTTTTTCTATCATCTCTTGAGCGGCGTCCCTGTCTGCGGCTACGTCGTGTTCTTCGAAGGGGATTTTCTTCTGCGAAAGATACTCTCTCGCCCTGGTGCAATAGGGTCAGGTTGGAGTGGAATAGAGGACTACTTTCTTATCTGCCATCTGTCCGTCCTTGCCTGAAAATTGTTACTTGTGAGCTTTATCATATAATTATATATTTGTAATGTCAATAAACCCAAGCGGCAAGCTGAATAGCATCAATATGTGATATACTTTTGTAGACAAGAAACGCACCAATGGAACTTTAATCACATACATTTAATGCTATCGTCAAGTAAAATGCGAAGTAATATATAAAAACAAATTAATTTAAAAGTCGGACCGGGAGGTAGATTATGCCAGAGGAACAGGATACGACGCTCGGGGCATTACAGACGGCTCTAAAGATGGAAATCGATGGCAAGGAATTTTACCTGAATGCCAGTAAAACGAGTAAAAACAAACTGGGTAAGGAACTGCTAAAGACACTGTCGGTGGAAGAAGACATACACCGGGTAGTTTTTCAGAATATATATAATACCATTAAAAGCAAAAAAGGGTGGCCCGACCAGGAGAAATTCCGCACTGACGGCGGAAGGGGCCTGAGAACGGTCTTCGCCAGGGCACTGGAGGCAATGGATAAAGATGTAAAAGCTATCCCCACGGAGGTTGACGCCGTGCAGGCGGGTATGGATATGGAAAATAAGACCCTCGATTTCTATAAGAGCCGGAGCGATAAATCCACTTACGACGCCGAAAAGCAATTATATGATAATTTAGCTATCCAGGAGGGCGAACATTTCAGGGTCCTTCTTGACTACTTTGAGTTTCTCAAGAACCCGGCAGCCTGGTTTGTCCAGAAGGAACATCATTCTCTCGATGGTGGTTAGGGGTGCTGTAAAAATAATAAAATGTAGCCAATAGAGGTGGGAAACATGCTAAAAATAACAGACCTTTCTGTAGCGATGGAGGGCAAGGAAATTATCCATGATGTCAACCTGACCATACAGACCGGCGAGACGCATGTCCTCTTCGGCCCCAACGGCGCCGGTAAAAGCACGTTGCTCATGGCCATCATGGGTTTCCCCAAGTATAAAGTGACCAAAGGCAGCATAAGCTTCAAGGGCAGGGACATCACCGGCCTGATGTTGGATGAGAGGGCGCGCCTGGGCATCGGCATGTCTTTCCAGCGGCCGCCGGTGGTGCGGGGCGTTAAAACACGCGACATGGTCGCGGCCTGTCTCAAAGCGCACGGGGACGGTGAATCCGTGGAAAAGCTGGCGGAGAGGACCGACCTTAAAGATTTCCTGGAGCGGGATATCAACTACGGGTTCTCCGGTGGAGAAATCAAGCGCTCAGAACTGATGCAGCTGCTGGCCCAGAAGCCGGAATTAACGCTGCTGGACGAACCGGAGTCGGGCGTGGACCTGGTAAACATTGTCCTGATTGGCGAACTCATGAACGACCTCCTGGAAAAGAACTGCCCGATACAGTACCGGAAATGCATGGGCCTTATCATCACCCATACGGGACATATCCTGGACTATGTCAATGCCCGCACCGGCTATGTCATGTGCGACGGCACGATTGGCTGTGTGGGCGACCCTCATGAAATGCTGGCGACAATCAGGGAGAGGGGCTATGACGAGTGCATAAAGTGCTATCTGGGGAGAATACCGACAAATGAGTAAAATTAAAGCATCCAAGAACTCCAAGGATAAAGCTAAAGCGGCGGCCGGTAAAGCGGCGGCCTACGGTGAGGATATAGATATAAGCAAATACGTCAGTGCCGGCGAGGAACACCCCTACCAGGCTGACCCTTCACAACTCCCCCGCCAGACAAAGGAGCAGATGTTGGGTGCCGGCGTCATGCTGGATGATGTCAGCCAGAGGTCGGGGACATACCTCCAGATGGACAATACACCCATCCATAGCTCCGTCAGGCAGGATGGCGTGGAGGTTATGGCGGTCAGCCAGGCCCTGGAAAAGTATGACTGGCTGGCGGACTACCTGTGGAAGGCAGTAGCCGTGGACAGCGATAAGTACACCGCCAATGTCGAGTTGAACCAGAATGACGGTTACTTCATCAGGGCTTTGCCCGGCCAGAAAACCGTCTTTCCGGTCCAGGCCTGCCTCTACCTGGCGCAGGCAAAGCTCGTTCAAAACGTGCACAATATTATCATCGCCGAGGAAGGCTCAGAACTCCACATCATTACCGGCTGTGCCACCGCTACTAAAGATGAACCCGGGATGCACATCGGGATTTCCGAGTTCTACATCAAGCGGGGCGCTAAAGTCACTTTCACCATGATACATAGCTGGAACCCGGAAACAGCAGTGCGTCCCCGCACCACCACCATCATCGAAGAAGGCGGCCTTTTCCTGAGCAACTACCTGCTAATGAAGCCGGTCCATTCGTTGCAGATGTATCCCACCTCCAGATGCACCGGCGAAAATTCTACGGTGAGGTACAACAGCATCCTGGTAGCCGGGAAAGGCACTTCCATAGACGTGGGTTCGAGGGTATTCCTCAATGCGAAAGGTGCCCGGACGGAAATTATTTCCCGCGCGATAACCGTCGGGGGGAATATTACCGCCCGGGGATATATAGAAGGGAATGCCCCGGACGTTAAAGGACACCTCGAATGCCGCGGACTGATTCTGGGCGAAAAAGGCACCATCTACGCTATCCCCGAGCTTAAAGGCAATCTGGTCGGTATCGACCTCTCCCACGAAGCCGCCGTCGGTAAGATTGCCGAGGAAGAGGTAGAGTACCTGATGGCCAGAGGTCTCACCAAGGAAGAAGCCACGGCGACTATCGTGAGGGGTTTTCTCCGGGTGGATATCGAGGGGCTACCCCCGATGCTGAGCGCGGAGCTGAAGCGGGCGGTAGAAGCCAGCGAGAAAGAAGTCATGTAGCGGGAGGCAGGAAAATGAATTTAAACGCTCTGCATAAACTCGGTTATGGCATGTATATCGTAAGCTCTCACAAGGGAGACAGGCTCAACGGGCAGGTCGCCAATACCGTATTCCAGATAACCTCGGAGCCGCCGACCATAGCCGTGAGCATTAACAAGAGCAATCTGACGCACGAGTTCATCAAAGCCAGCAAAGTATTTGCGGCGTCCGTGCTCGGCCAGGCGACCCCGCTTTCCTTCATCGGAGGCTTCGGATTTAAATCCGGCAGAGACGTGGACAAATTAAAAGACATTAATTATAAAGCCGGTCAGACCGGGTCTCCCGTAATCCTCGATAATACCACCGCCTACCTCGAAGCGGAGGTAATCCAGGATATCGATGTCGGTACGCACACCTTTTTCATCGGCAGGATTGTAGCGGCCGAAGTCCTTACCGAAGACCCTTGTATGACATACGAATACTACTTCCAGGTCAAGCGGGGGACCACTCCCAAGACTGCCCCCAGCTATATTGCCAAGGAAAAAGGAGGCGATAAATAAGATGGCGAAGTACGAGTGCACTGTTTGCGGCTATATCTACGACCCGGCATTGGGAGATTCCGATGGCGGCATCGCTCCGGGGACACCTTTTGAGAAATTACCCGATGACTGGAAATGCCCTATCTGCGGGGCTGGCAAGAGCGAATTTAAGAAGGTAGAGTAAATAGGGAGGCAGCCAATGGAAAAGAAAAAAATTATCGAACTACTGAACCTCGACCTTCAGGACGAGCACGGCGCCATTATCCAGTACCTGAGTCATGCTTACGCCATAGGTGAGGGTGAAATGGCTTGCGAAATCGAGGCCATCGCCCGGGATGAAATGAGGCACCTGGACTGGCTGGCGGAAACAATCGTTGCGCTTGGCGGCGAGCCCAGCCTGAAAAGGGGCACCATGAATATGACAGGTAAAGTGGTACCCGGCTGGATGGGTAATAACGTTGGGCTGGAAGAAGGCGCCATCAATAGCTACCAGGCACATATCAAGGTGATTGACAAACCCCAAATTAAGAGGTTATTAAAACGTATCCTTGCGGACGAACAGTCGCATCGCGGCAAGTTCGAGCATTTCATCGAGAAAGCTAAAAAAGAAGGCCTGAAAGACCTGCGGGGCAAGCGCAAGGACAGCGTCGCTAAAACGCTGGACTGGGGTATCGAGCATGAGTATACCGTTGTCCTGCAATACCTGTTTCATTCTTACATGACCAAAAAAGCCGAGGCTAAAAAGCAGCTGGAAGACCAGGCCATTAACGAAATGCAGCATCTGGGCTGGCTCTCGGAAGAAATGGTGAGCGGCAGCGGCAGTCCGAAAATCGAGCACACCAAGCCCGACCAGTCGACCCGGACGGTGGATATGCTCAAGGCGGACATCAAGATTGAGAAAGAAGTGGCCAAAGCCTATGATAAAGCCTCTAAAGAGGTCGACGATGCCGGCCTGAAAGAACTGCTCATCCGGATAAGGGACAACGAAAAATACCATATCGATGTATTTAACGACCTGTTAAAGGAAGAAGAAGGCAAATAGAGATTTAACTCTTGAATGATGCTTCGACAGGGGGGAACGATATGGGTAAATATATCAAAGCCGGCAATACCGGCGAGTTCAAGGACGGAAGCAAGAAAAAGGTAACGATTGAGGGTCAAGAAATCCTGCTGGCCAGGGTCGGGAATAACTATTACGCCATCGGCAACCGCTGCGCACATATGGGGGGCGACCTATCGATGGGGATGCTGGAGGGCACCATCATCACCTGTCCCCGCCACGGTTCGCAGTTTGATGTCCGTGACGGGAAAAATATAAGATGGATGAGGGGGGTGGGGCTTTTCGCGGCAGTGGGGAAAACCCTTAAGTCACCCCGACCGGTGCCGAAATATAACGTCAAGGTTGAGGGCGATACCATATCAATCGAGGTATGAAACACGGGGCCGACCACATCTTGAAAATGGCCCGGGAGGTGCGGGGTTATGTCTACAGTCTTCTCCGGCGGTGAGCTGATAAATATCGCCATTGGTATTGAGAGAAGGGGCATTACCTTCTACGACATCATGGCGAAGTCGACCGATAGTGAGATGGCCAGGGCCGTCTTTGAGGAGCTTGTCGAAATGGAACGCGAGCATCTCAAGACGTTTCAAGACATGCTGGAACAGGTGGATGAACACCCGGCTACTGAAGTCCCTGCGCAGGAATACCCCGAGTATTTGCAGGCGCTCATGGATAATGCCGTTTTCACCGATGATATGATTACGAGCGAGATGGCCACCCAGGCCGATAGCGATGTCAAAGCGCTGGAACTGGGTATCAGCGCTGAGAAAGACTCTCTTCTTTTTTACTACTACATGAGAGATAACATGCCTCGGCGCTCTATCCCTGTAATAGACAGGATAATAACCGAGGAAAAATTGCACCTGCAGCAGCTCTCCGAGATTAAGAAAAAGCTGGCGACTTCCTGAAAAAAGGAGTTTATCAATGGCTAACAAGGTGATTATCGGCATCCTGGTGGTATTGCTGGTCCTCATGGGAGGCATGGGATATTATTTCTACACGCTCGACCAGCATATTGACCAGCTCGGGGAGCGGCTAACGGCTTTTGAGGCAGAACAGGCGTCCCGGATTGACGCCATCAGCAGTGAACTGGGTAACCTGCGGACAGAAACTCAGAATACCCTCAGTTCTCTGGAAGGGAGTCTGGAAGGAACCAGGGCGGCGGTCGACGCTATGAATAAGGACCTGGCAGCGGCAAAAGCCCGTGTTGACAGCGTGGAGAGTGAAATCAGCGGAGTATCATCTAATGTTGAAGGTCTGAACGAACGCGTCACCAGCGCCGAATCCGATATATCGGGCTCGGTAATTAATGCTGGTAATATCTATGAAAAGGTCAGGTGGGCTACGGTCAGGATTACTAACGGACAGAGTGTCGTGGGTTCCGGCTTTTTCTTTGATAATGAAGGACATGTGGTTACCGCGCAACATGTTATCGCCGCTCTGACACAGATATATGTCATTATGGACGATGGTAAGGTTTCCAAAGCAACCACTATCGGCTCCTGCCAGTACAGCGATGTCGCTGTGCTGAAACTGGAAAACATCCCTTCTATCGAACCGCCGCCGCTCGCCGATTCCAGCAAGGTACGCATCGGGGAGCCGGTTATCGCTCTAGGCAGTCCGGGAAGTAGCAATATCCCTCTGGGCATGAAGGATACACTTACGTCCGGTATTATCAGTCAGGTCAACCGATATGTTGACGTAGAAGGCAACTGGGTAGCTAACATGCTCCAGTTCGATGCTGCGGTAAATTTTGGTAACTCAGGCTGTCCTCTGGCTAACTCCAGCGGTGAGGTTATCGGCATGGTAACGGCCAGAATCGACCCTAACCTGGGAGACGGCATTTACTGGGCCGTTGCATCCAATAAAGTTAAACGGGTGGCGGCGGCAATCATCGAAAGAGGCTCTTTCGCCTATCCCTGGGTTGGCGTGAGTATAATCGACCTTACTCCCCAGACGGTACAGGAAAAGTCTCTGGAGACAGTCAACGGGGTACTGGTGGCAGATGTTTTTAGTGACGGCCCGGCCAGCGCAGCCGGCATCCAGAGCGGCGACATTATAGTGGCTATCGACGAGGTTTCGGTCAGAGATACCGCCGACCTTACGTCTTACCTGGGAGAATATAAAAGCCCGGGGGATACAACGGTACTGAATATATTACGCGGCACCACGAAAATAGAGATATCCGTTACCGTAGGTACTCGGACGCAATAGTCGGCAGCATCAGGATAATTTACCGTATTTGATAAAAAAGCCGACCTTTTTTCTCCTGACCAGTACCAGACTGAACCAAAGCATTATCGCCAGCCCGACCGCTTCCGGTATGTAAACAGCCGGTTTTGAGAATAGCTCATGGAATATATCTGATAACCAGTTAGCAATACTGACTTTCTCAAAAGTGAAGCCAAGTAACGGCCAGAATAAAGTACGCGGCGTAAGCCATATTTCATCGAGCAGCAGGTGTGTAAAAGTGCCGGCGGCAAGCGCAAGCATCCAGACCTGGCGATAGCGTTTTTGGAGATAGAAGCCTATGGCGGAAAGCAGGACAAGGAAGAGTAGTGTGTGGGAGAATATCCGGCCATTGTCAAAGGTATCCCGGAAGAAGTACTGCCCTACCGGCTTATCGATGATATCCGGCAGGAGAGAACCGACCAGCAGCAGCCTGATATCCAGGTAACGTGATAGCGTAGCAAACCATGATGCACTGGTAGGCCGGCTTTTCGCGGCACCGGCTAAAAGCGTCGCTGCGCCCAGTGTAACTCCAGCGTGTCCGAATAAAAGCAACTCTAAATAACCCCTGCAAACTAAATTTTCTCTGGAAAAGTTGCGTAATATACTATTAGCTATAATATAATAAATAGTCTTTCTTAGCGAATTATGTGAGGTTGCAGGTGAGTATGAAAGTCATCGGGCTTACGGGTGGTATCGGCAGCGGCAAGAGTACCGTGGCGCAGTTCCTGGCGGAGCTGGGGGCGTCTATCGTGGACCTGGATAAAGTGGGGCATGAGGCGCTCAGGAAAGGGAGCCAGGCATGGGAACAGGTAGTCGGCGAGTTCGGTAAAGATATTCTCACCGCCGGCGGCGAAATCGACCGCATTAAACTAGGCAGGATTGTTTTTGGTAACCATAAAGCCCTGATGCGGTTAAATCAAATAGTCCATCCGGCTATCGATAATATTGTAAAAGCAAAAATTGAGGAATACCACCGGCAGGGTGTCAGGGTAGTGGTGCTGGAAGCAGCGGCGATGCTGGAAGCGGGCAAGACAGAGCAGGTCGACGAGTTATGGGTTATCGTAGCCCCTGAGGCCATAATGTACAAGCGTGTTATGGAAAGGGGCGGCCTTTCCAAAAAGGAAACCAGGGCGCGGATAAAAGCGCAGCTATCTAATGAAAAGCGTATCAGGCAGGCCGATGTTGTCATTGATACCGACTGCACGCTGGATGAACTTAAGAATAGAGTGGCGTCGAAGTGGCAAAAGCTGCAGGCACGGTTATAATATTATTCTGGCAAAAACGATGTAACGAGAATGATATAGCGAAAATTGAATATACAGAAACGGACAGACAAGGGCTGGATTTGATAGGCCTCTTGTGGCGGAAGCTTAATGAACACCACAGGTTACGCTCTCCATATTTTTCCAGACATTATGCCCATTGCGAGACCCTCCCGACCTAGTCGGGAGGCTTCAGCCCGAGGGCGAAGCAATCTCAAAGATGGTTAAATATAATCAGTGGGATTGCTTCGTCGTTGCACTCCTCGCAATGAAATTACTGCGTTTATATTTGACTCTCAGCTATAAAACTGGTAGAATATAGTTTTTGGGAGGCCTAAAATTTACGCTATTATAGAAACAGGTGGCAAACAGCATAAAGTAACCGAGGGCCAGACCATAGACGTCGAACGTCTGGACGCGGTTGAGGGCGGCACTATAGAACTGGACAGAGTGCTGCTTATCGGCGATGGCGATAATATCACCGTGGGTAAGCCATTCGTTGACGGGGCGAGGGTGATGGCCACGGTAAAGCTCAACGGTAAAGGCGATAAAATAATCGTTTTCAAGTACAAATCCAAGGTCCGTTATCGCCGGAAGAATGGCCACCGCCAGCTTTTCACCAGTCTTAATATCGATAAAATACTACCGCCGGGAGCGGAATACGTCAAACCGGTAAAGAGAACACGGCGCAAGAAGAAAGAGGAGACAGCAGATGGCGCATAAAAAGGGAGCTGCCCAAAGCCGTAACGGCCGGGACAGCCAGAGCCAGAGGCTCGGTGTAAAGAGATTTGCCGGGCAAACGGTCAATGCCGGGACGATACTGGTACGCCAGCACGGCACGCATATTCACCCGGGCAATAACGTGGGCGTGGGTAAAGACCATACCCTGTTTGCCCTTATCGACGGCATCGTTAAATACGAGCCGACCAGCAACAATCGGAGAAAGGTCAGCGTTACGTTAGCTGAGTAGTATGAAAGAGAAGATTCATCCGCAATACTATACCGATGCCGAGGTAATCTGTTCCTGCGGGAGTAGATTTACCACCGGTTCCACGAAGAAGCAGCTCAAGGTCGAGGTATGCAGCAATTGCCACCCGTTCTTCACAGGCGAGCGGCGTATGCTGGATACGACCGGGCGCGTCGAGCGATTCAAGAAGCGCTACAAGATTGAAGGTTAGCCATAAAAATTTTCGGGGGAGTGAGGAGTCCCGATAAATCGGGGCTCCTTTTTCTTTAGACGGTATGGCGGCTAAAAAAAAGTTCAACTATGGCGGCCAGGCGGTTATCGAAGGAGTAATGATACGCGGGCGCAGCTCCGTGGTTACCGCGGTGCGCCGACCCGGCGGCGAGGTGGCTATTGACGTCAAACCAATGCCGTCTATCTCCACGAGCTGGATGAGGCGAACGCCGCTGATACGGGGCGTGGTCGTCCTGATTGAAGCCATGGTGCTGGGCATAAAGAGCCTGCTCTATTCATCCAATATCGCCCTGGAAGAAGAGGAAGTGGAGATTAGCACGAAAGCACTCTGGAGCATGCTGGCATCAGGGGTGGTCCTGGCGGTGGTCCTGTTCTTTATCGCCCCGCTTTTCCTCACCAAGCTGGTGAACGCCTATATACCCAACTCCCTGGTTTTTCATATCATCGAAGGCGTGATAAGGCTGGCCATTTTCATCGCTTACCTCAAGGTGATGTCGCTTCTGTCCGATATCAGGCGGGTCTTTGCCTACCACGGTGCCGAGCATAAAGCCGTCAACGCCTACGAGGCCGGCGTGCCGATGGAGGTAAATGCCATCAAGGCATACAGTACAGCTCATGTACGCTGCGGCACCAGCTTCCTGTTCCTGGTGTTGATAATCGCCATCATACTCTTTGCTTTTGTGGGACGCCAGGTCCTGTGGCTGATGGTGCTATCGCGCATTGTCCTTATACCGGTTATCATGGCGCTCGGCTATGAGGTTATCTATTTCGGCGCCAGACATACCGGCAACTGGTTCGTCAAGATTATCCTGGCTCCCGGGCTGCTGTTGCAGTCGCTGACGACCGGGGAGCCCGACGATACGCAGCTGGAAGTGGCCATAGCCGCCATGAACAAAGCGGTGGAGGTTGACCAAACAGAAGAAGCGGCTCAGGCTTCTTCCTGAGTCTTTGGCAGGTCGTCTTCGGTCAATTCCTGGAAAAAGCAGGTCTTATGACCGGTATGGCAGACCGGGCCGGTGGGGGTTGCCTTTACCAGAATGACATCACTATCGCAGTCCCGCCACAATTCACGGACGATGAGCTTATTTCCCGAGGTTTTTCCCTTGTGCCATAGCTCCTGCCGACTCCGGCTGTAAAACCAGACCTCCCTGATTTTCAGAGTCCTCCGCAGGGATTCTTCATTCATGTAGCCCATCATCAAGACCTCGCCGGTATCGGTATCCTGGACGATGGCCGGGATAAGTCCTTTTTCGTTATATTTAAGATTACTCACCACACTCACCTTTTCAATATACTTCCTCACACCTGGTCTATCTCGGCAAGTGCCTGCTTCAGGTTGATATCACCGGTATAAAGGGCCTTGCCTACAATGGCGCCTTCGGCACCCAGCTTCCGGAGCATCTTCAAATGATTGAGCGACGAAATACCGCCGGAAGCGATAACAGGTAAGCCTATAGCATCAATCATCTCGGCAATCGCCGAAAAATTAGGTTCCGTCAGCGTACCGTCACGATTGATATCGGTATAGATAAAGCGTATAACGCCAATCCGCGCCATGGATTTAGCCAGGTTCACGGCGGTAATGTCATTATCCTTTACCCAGCCATGCGTCGCCACGAACTCTTCGCGGGCATCGATACCGACGATTACCGATTCACGAAAGCGGCGGCAGGCCTCGGCAACCAGTAGAGGGTTTTCTACAGCAACCGTTCCCAGGATGACACGCTCGATGCCGGCTTTAAGCAGTGCCTGGACCGTTTCAATATCGCGGATACCACCGCCGAGCTGGATAGGTATTAACATAGCTTTGGCGATATCCCTGATAATTTCCAGGTTGCGGATTTCCCCGGTGGCGGCGCCATCAAGGTCGACGATGTGAAGTCGGGGCGCCCCCATAGACTGCCATTTCAGAGCCACATCAAGAGGGTCGTCGGAGAAGACTGTTTCCCGGTTGTAGTTACCCTGGTACAGGCGGACGCACCTGCCGTTCCGCAGGTCTATGGACGGTATTATCTCGATATAAAACCTCTCTCAACGATAAAATACGATGAAATTATAGCACCTCGACTACATTTAAGCCAAATTGTGACTAAATTGTATACTTAAACCCATTGACAAACGGAGAATAAACTTGATAAAATAATAATGACCATCGACCGTTGTGGCGGTGAGTTCAGAGCATTTGTCCTTAACAAACTAAGTCGCTTGGATCGGATACGACCGAGACGGCAAGAATTAAAGAGCAATGAATTTGCCCTCTCAGTATATCTGAGAGGGTTTTTGTTTTAGGAGTGAGATGCTCAAGGTTGGTTTTATCGGAGCCGGAACCGTAGGAACCGCCCTGGCGATTCTTTTAAGTCGCAAGGGGTATATGGTGGTGGGCGTGAATAGCCGGAGCCGGTCCTCGGCTAAGAGACTGGCCAGAGAAGTCCCCGGTTGCCGTGTGCTGAACAGCAGCCAGGAAGTAGCTGATGCCGCGGACCTCATCTTCATCACAACCCCTGATAACGCTATCGCCGGAGTAGTTTCCCAGGTAAAATGGCTCGAAGGGCGGAGCGTCGTCCATTGCAGCGGCGCCGATTCCACCGATATTCTGGAGCCGGCCAGAAAATCCGGGACCATGGTAGGCTGTTTCCATCCTCTCCAGACCTTCGCCGGGGTCAGGCAGGCTATAGACAATATTCCTGGCTCGACATTCGCCATAGAGGCCGAGGAACCTTTGCTGACTACTCTCAAGGATATGGCGGCGGCACTCGACGGACACTGTATAGAGCTAAAAGCCAGCGACAAGGTAGCCTACCACACCGCCGCCGTTTTTGCCAGTAACTACATGGTAACACTGGTCAAGATGGCCACCGACCTCTGGCAGACGTTCTCCATCCCCTCCGACCAGGCTACCCGGGCCCTCCTCCCCTTAATCCGCGGCACCCTGAACAACATTGAAAATATCGGTATACCGCAATGCCTGACCGGCCCGATAGCCCGCGGCGATATCGGCACAGTGAACAAACATCTTAAAGTCCTGCGTGAAGAAGCCCCGGCTTTACTATTTCCTTACAAAGAACTCGGACTGCAGACTATTCCCATTGCCCTAGCCAAGGGCAAAATCGATAAAAAGCAAGCCAGCGAACTGGAAACCGTGTTAAGAGCGAACTGACAAAATACGTTCAGGGGGAAGTCAAATGAGAATGATGTTAAAGAGTAAAATCCACCGGGCCCGCGTCACCGACGCTAACATCGACTACGAAGGCAGCATCACTATCGACAGGAAGCTCATGGCGGAGGCCGATATCCTCCCCTACGAGCAGGTACATGTTCTCAACATCAATAACGGCGCCCGTTTTACCACCTACGCTATCGAAGGTGCGGCAGGCAGCGGTACAATCTGCCTTAACGGAGCCGCCGCCCGACTCGCCGTCAAAGGGGATATCGTCATCATCCTGACCTACACGCAGGTCCCTGAGGAGCAGACGAAAAATTATCGGCCGAAGATAGTGCATGTCAACGAGAAGAATGGTATCCTTCCCTTACAGGGAAGGACCAAGCTGGATGAAAAAATATTCGCCTGAGGAGATGTTATGCGAGTCACGATTAACCAGATTAAAGAGATGAAGCAAAAAGGTGAGAAGATAGTGATGCTCACCTCTTACGATTACTCTACCGCCAAACTGGTGGAAAATGCGGGGATACCGATGATACTGGTCGGGGACAGCCTGGGCATGGTCGTTCTCGGCTACGAAACACCGATACCGGTAGACATGGATGTCATGATTCATCATACCAAGGCTGTGGTCAGGGGCACCAGCAAGTCGCTGATAGTCGGTGATATGCCCTTCATGACCTATCACGTCAGCGTCGAGGACGCCATGCGCAATGCAGCACGTTTTATACAGGAGGCCGGCGCCCAGGCGGTCAAGCTGGAGGGCGGTATCACCGTCGCCGATAAGGTAAAGAGGCTCGTGGACTGCGGGATTCCGGTGATGGGACACCTGGGGCTTACGCCGCAGTCAGTCCATCAACTGGGCGGCCTCAAGGTCCAGGCCAAGTCTCTGGAGGCTGCCAGCCGACTGATTGAAGATGCCTTGGTACTGGAACAGGCCGGTGCTTTTGCCGTCGTCCTGGAAGCTATCCCCTACAAGCTGGCGGCGATAGTAACGAAGAAAATAAATATCCCAACTATCGGCATCGGCGCCGGTCCCTATTGCGACGGCCAGGTGCAGATTATCAACGATATTCTGGGTTCTTTTACCGATTTCGTGCCCAAGCATGCCAAGCAATATGCCAGGCTTGCCGATATTATGTCAAACGCCGTCACCGAGTATTATAACGAGGTAAAGTCCGGCAAATTCCCCACCGAAAAGCACAGTTTTATTATCGACGAGACGGTATTAACGGAGCTTGAGGCGAAGTAAAAGAAGGGATAATAAGCTATTTATTAAATATAATTTGTCAAATAGTATATGCTAATATGCAAGTCATCGAAAAGATTGCCGAGATGCGGCAGATAAGGAATAAAATAGACGGGTCGGTGGGCTTCGTGCCGACCATGGGCTATCTCCACGAAGGCCACCTTTCGCTAGTCAAGCGAGCCAAAGAAGAAAACCCGTTGGCGGTAGTCAGCATATTCGTCAATCCCACACAGTTCGGACCCAAAGAGGACTTTAAAACCTACCCGCGCAATACCAAGCGCGACCTGTCCATGCTGGAGCCGCTGACGGATATCGTCTTCATGCCGTCGGACTCGGAAATGTACCCGGAGAATTACGATAGCTGGGTAGAGGTCAAGGACATCACGGAGAGGCTGGAAGGGGCAGTACGCCCCGGCCATTTCCGCGGTGTTACCACCGTCGTCAACAAGCTGTTCAATATCGTCCAGCCGAAGAAGGCCTATTTCGGTCAAAAGGACGCCCAACAGGTGGCCGTTATCAAGAAAATGGTGGCTGAACTAAATATGCCGCTGGAAATCGTCACTTGTGATACGGTTAGAGAGCCGGACGGTCTGGCAATGAGCAGTCGCAATACCAGACTCACGCTCGAGCAGCGGCAGGCAGCCCCCGTTCTTTACCGGGCGCTGACCCTGGCGCAGGAGCTATGGTCACAGGGCGAGAAAGACGCCGGTACGATACGCCACGAGATGACCGAGCTTATCGAGAAAGAGCCACTGGCCAACATCGACTATATCAGCATCTCCAATAATAAGACGCTGAAAGAGATACACAGGGTCAAGCCCCCGGCGCTGGTATCGATGGCGCTTAAATTCGGCAAGGTACGGCTGATTGATAACATCGTGCTGGAATAGACGTGTTCTACCATCCCGATGCAAATCGGGATCCAGACCAACCCTTTTCCTCTGGATTCTGGCCCTCGCCAGAATGACATTATCATTCTCTCAGCAGCGCCAGCAGACCCAGCATCGCCAGGAAAGCCAGACCCGCCCCCAGGTAGAACGTCGCCGCCGGATTGACGGCATCCCACAGCCAGCCGGCAATTACGCTCGCCGGAAGAAGCGTGAGCCCCACCACCCCCTGGTAATATCCGTAGGCTGTGCCCCTTCTTTCCGCGGGAACGAGGTCGGCCACGAAGGCTTTGGCCGCCCCCTCCACGATGCCGTAGTAGATGCCGTAGCAGGCAAAAAGCACCCAGATGTGCCAGGTACTTGTCGAAAGGGCGAAGCCAAGATAGACCAGGGCGTAGACCGTCCACCCGATGGCGATAACCCGCCGCCTGCCCAGTTTATCGGATAACACGCCCGCCGGCGTCGCCACAGCGGCATAGGTGACATTGAACAGGACGAGCATCAGGGTGACGTAGAGCACCGGTGAGCCCAGGTTCTGCGCCCGCAATACGATGAAGAAATCGCTGGAGTTACCGAGAGTGAAAATGCCCGTAATCACCAGGAAGAGCTTAAAACGGTTATCGAACTTGATATCCGGTTTGGGCAGTGACGCGCTCGGGACGGCGGCAGCCTCTGAGGCACTTTTCTTTCTCTCGTGGACGAAGGCCAGGAGCACCAGCACCGATAGCACTGCCGGCACGATGCCCACCAGCACCAGCCAGCGATAGGTACCCAGCCCCAGGTCAAGAGTCCGCCCCTCGGTGAGGTAAATAATGACGGCGGCGATAGCCAGACCCAGCACAGCGCCGGAGGTATCCATGGTACGGTGAATTCCAAAGCCTTTGCCCCTCTGCCCCTTCTCCACGGAATCGGCGACAAGGGCATCGCGGGGAGAGCTGCGTATGCCCTTGCCGACCCTATCGCCGAAACGGACGGCCAGCACAGCACCCCAGACATGAGCCAGCAGCATGAACGGCTTGACGATGGTGGAAAAGCCGTAGCCCAGCACGGCCAGGAGCTTACGCTTTTTAATACGGTCGGAGATGCGGCCGCTGAATATCCTGAAGATGGCGTCCGTGCTTTCGGACAGGCCGCCGATAAAGCCCACGGCTAAAGCACTGGCCCCCAGCACGTTGCAGACAAAGAGAGGGACGAGGGTGAAAATCATCTCGCTGGAGACATCGGTGAGGAGGCTGACCAGCCCCAGGAAGAAGATGTTGGGGTGAAGACCCCAGATGTTTTTGGGTTTATCTTCGGAGACTATCGGTTGAGACAGGTGATACTCCTAGTAAAAAGATATAACGATATATCATTACATATCGGGATAAAAGGGTCAATAGCGTGATGGGGGTTAATTCAAGTATCTATCCATACTTTCCTTGACTGCAAGCTAAATCTAAAGTAAAATATAGCTATCGCCGAGGTAGCTCAGATGGTAGAGCAGCGGACTGAAAATCCGCGTGTCCCCAGTTCGATTCTGGGCCTCGGCACCATGAAACGGCCATGCGGAAGTAGTTCAGTCGGTAGAATGCCTCCTTGCCAAGGAGGAGGTCGCGGGTTCGAGTCCCGTCTTCCGCTCCACTTGCCCACCGGCTTGTCCACCGTAACTTAAGTGTAGGTGGAAGCTTTAGCGTAGGTGGGTTATACTTATCTTTAAATCGTCATTCCCGACCCAATCGGGAATCCAGTATAATTACGCTGTCATTGCGAGTCCCGATGAAATCGGGGCGTGGTAATCTCTATTTCCGCCTGTCACTGTCAAACGGGGTGTCATTCTGAACGCAGTGAAGAATCCGTTCTTCCTTCCTTTACCATACCGGCGAAAGCCGGTATCCAGTGTCCCCTCTTTCTTTTCCCCTCTCTCTCTTTTGAATGCGAACCTTTTATTAACGGACGACACCAATCGCTTGCTAGTTATTCGTTGTTGAATTAAACTTAACATCGGGCTGATTAAGAAAAAACCGGATGGCAATTAACATAAATCGAAAAACGAATACCTGAAGCTAATTACGCTCGGATTTTTTCAAAATAAATTTTAAAAACGAATAACGAATATTTCTGACCAGCCGTATTCACTCGAAGTATTCTGCCGTCATTTTCTTCTCTCTTGGCTCGGGCTTTTCATCAGCATAGCCGCAGATAACCGCCGCGGCGATATTCCTATCGTCAGAAATATGCAGCGCCTTGAGCAGGTTTTTGTCCCTCTCGATGAGCTTCGCCATCCCGATAAAGCACGACCCCAGGTCGATGGAGGTGGCATAGAGCATGATATTCTGGACGGCCAGGGCTGCGTCCGAAGCGCTAAAATTATTATCCTTCGGGGCGGTAATGATTATCAGGAGCGGGGCATCATGGAAAATGCTGGGCCGGCCACTGGGCGGGCCTTTTAATGGGAAGCCCTCCTTCCTGATAACCTGGTCAACCCCCTCCGATAGCTTTGTAATCATAGCCTTGCTCGTAATCACCTTGTATTCAAGCTCTTGGAGGTTCCTCGCAGTGGGCGCGTACCGGGCAGCTTCCAGAATAGCCTGGACTACCTTTTTAGGAAGCGGCTTGTCCTTATAGGCGCGCACGCTGACCCTTTTCTTGATAATTTCCATTATGTTTTCCATAGTCTTATCTGTCCTTTCCTTTACGTAACTGTTCTTTTACGAGAGCGTTCAACATTGAATAAAAACCATATTCTCACCGCTCGCCCTGAGCTTGTCGAAGGGCGAGGTAAATATACCGCTATGGTTCGACAGGCTCACCACGAGCGGTTCATAAACGACCTCTTTTATCCCTCCCACCTTTCTATTTCTACCAGGCAGGAGTTGGGCGCCATGCCGGGAACGTTCCTGGAAAGCATGCGGGAGGGCGTCAGGATGCTGACGCATCCGCCCCTATCGATGCTGTTCGGATTCCCCGGCTCGATGGGGTCATACTTACCGGAGCCGTAGTAAGAGTGTAAAACCCCCGGCCTCATCCTCTCCGTGACCTCAACGATGCAGAGCACGGCGCCGCGGTCATTATACAGCTTCACGATATCGCCGTTTTTAATGCCGCGGACGGCGGCATCCTCCGGATTAATGCGCACGGGATGCCAGAAATAGCCATCCTTACAGGCGCGGTGGCCCGGAATCTCACTAAGCCAAGACGTATTGGCGTCATGCTGCGTGTGGAAGGAGTACCTGGGGTGGGGGGTGATAAGCTGGAGCGGGTATTTCTTCGCCATCTTCGAGTTATAGCCTTCCCAGCTGGGGATATAGAGGGGTAAAGGCGGCCTTTCTTTATCGTCGGGGAGGTGTTTCTTCAAGCTCTGCGAGACGAACTCAATCTTGCCGCTGTAAGTCCCCAGTTCTTTACTCTTCTTCGTATTCCGTTTCGGGTTAAAGTGGTCGGGCGTATCGCACTCACGCCCCTCGTAGAACCATAGCAGGGCGGGCGTCGCCTTATATTTATCCGACATGGGCACGATGAAATACCCCTTTTCCTTAAAGTCCCCGAAGGAGATGTATTTGGGGAGGTCGGAATGATTATAGACCTTCTCTATCCAGTCTTACTCAGAGTTGCCCTCGGTGAATTCCTCTTTTATGCCCAGCCTATCGGCAAGCTCGGTAAATATCTGATAGTCCGATTTCGACTCGAAAAGAGGGTCGATGCACTTATGCTGGTAGACAACGACCCGGTGGTTGCAGGCATTGGAGCCGTGATGGGTATAGCCGCCGGTATTGGCCCATTCCCCGATGTCGTAACGCTCGAAGTTGGTGCAGGCCGGCAGGATGATATCGGCCAGATGTGTTTCCGTGCACCACCAGCAGTCCTGGTTGACGACGAACTCCAGTTTGGGGCTCTGGTACATACGCACATAGCGGTTGGTTTCTGTCATGGTGCCCAGGTAGGAGCCGCCGTAGCGATAGAACATTTTAACCTCGGAGCAGCCAGGGGCCGGGTAGGTAAAGGGGACGAACTGCTGCTCCAGCGACTGCCCGCAGAAGGTCTCTCCCAGCCATCGGATTGACGGACTCAAGATAGCCTCCGGCATAAGCAGGCGGTAGATACGCTGCTTGACCGGATTGACCGCTTTGTTTTTAGCGAACCCGTTCAGGAAATTCGGCCCGAATGTGCTATAGCCCGGGAAGTTGAAATCGGCATTATAGGGCGGCCCCATGGTCGTGCCCCAGATATTTACGCCCGGCTTGCCCAGCCCCTGCATCGCCTGGAGCAGCACCATCAGCCTGGTCCATTCCGTACCGTAAGCCTGGCGGCAGGCGCCGGACTCACCGCCACGGGAACCGGCCGCCAGCATCGTCCGCTTTGAAGCCCATTCCCGCGTCAGACTCTTGATGGTATAGGCAGGCACATCGCAAATGTCCGCCGCCCACTCCAGGGTGCAGGCATCGTCAAGGATATGTTTTTTAAACTCCTCGAAGCCGACTGTATGCGTGGCGACGTATTCTTTATCGTAGGTGCCTTCGGTCAGCCAGACATGGGCGATGGCTTCGGCCAGGGCGGCATCGGTGCCGGGGCGGGGCGCTATCCACTTATCGCCGAGAATCGTGGCGGTATAGTTGCAGAACGGGTCGATGAAAATCTGCTTCTTGCCCAGTTGCCTCAGCCAGAGCCGCCAGACCGCCGATTCTTGCCCGCCGTAGATACCGCGCGTCGCATCAGGGTCGTTGCCCCAGTGCACCACGAGGTCGGTATTTTTTAAGGCGTCCTCCAGGAGGTCGTACTGCTCGGGCATGCCGAGTCGCCAGAAAAAGCCAAAGGCATGTGTCGCGCCCCAGTGCCAACCTTCCCAGCTATCCGGGTTGTCCAGGATATCGGTGAAGCCGATGAGGTTGAAGAACCGTGCCCAGGTCGATGTGCGGTAGCCGACGTTGCCCCAGTTATGGTGCGAAGAGGCGCGGGACATGATAGCCTCCGGCCCGTAAGTTTCCCTGATTCTTTTCATCTCACCGGCAACGATATTTAGGGCTTTATCCCAGCTAATCCGCCTGTAGCCGGACTTGCCCCGGTTTTCCGGATGTCTATTGCCTTTGGGGTCGAAGTCTTCCCTGATAAGGGGGTATTTGATGCGCAAGTCCGAGTATATCCTCGCCTTTTCGCCCATGGTATATGGAGAGACGCAGGCCTTCCTGAGTGGCGAGAATTGCCGGTCGCCTACATCTATCGTCCATGACGGCGCGTCTTTATCGGTCAGTGGCAGAGGACAGACACAGACTATCCTGCTGTCCTTTACGTGCACCAGCACCGGGCCGCCGACGGTGCAGTTGGCAAAAATTTTATCCAAGATAATTCATGTCCTTTCAAACTATGGTATTTTCTACCCTATTGAAAGTATAATAAATATACACATCCGATATCAAACGGGAGATACGGAAATGAAAGAAATAAAGCTGCTTTGCTGGAACGTTAACGGCATCCGGGCTATCAGGGGGAAAGGCTTTCTGGACTGGCTTCAGCGTGAGTCCCCGGATATTCTCTGTCTCCAGGAGACCAAGGCGCATCTCGACCAGCTTGACGCCGACCTGAGAGAGCCGCCGGGCTATCAAGCCTACTGGAACCACCCGAAGGAGAGGAAGGGATACAGCGGGGTGGCCGTTTTTACGAAAGAGAAACCTCTCAATGTGCGGTATGACTTCGGCGAGACCGGGCTCGACCTGGAGGGAAGGGTTATCATCGCCGAGTACCCCGAATTCACCCTCTTCGATGTCTATTTTCCCAACGGTAAAAGCGGCCCGGAAAGGCTGAACTACAAGATGACCTTTTACGATATTTTTCTTAATTATGCTGACTCTCTGAAAGCTGCCGGTAAAAAGCTGGTTATCTGCGGTGACGTCAACACCGCCCATAAAGAAATCGACCTGGCACGGCCCAGGGAGAATAGCAAAATATCCGGCTTCCTGCCCGAAGAGAGGTCTTGGATGGACAAGCTCATCGCCCGCGGCTATGTGGATACCTTCCGCCAGTTCAATAAAGAGCCTGACCAGTACACCTGGTGGGATTTAAAATCCGGGGCGAGGGCGAGAAATGTGGGGTGGAGGCTCGACTACTTTTTCGTCAGCGAAAATCTGCTGTCCTCTGTTACTAATGCCTTCATCATGCCCGAGGTCATAGGCTCGGACCACTGCCCGGTGGGCATTATTCTTAAGACAGCCTAGTGTCCTGTGTCATAAATAAGTTGAATAATTAGGCTGATTATGGTATCATGGGCTAACCTGACGGAAAGGAAGGAGAAAGCCCATGAGAAGAGGCCG